>Ga0163161_10001207_pt1 | contig 19457 bp, 23 predicted proteins | sample S45metaG_FD_129847 | JGI IMG/M metagenome (GOLD analysis project Ga0163161, IMG submission 129847) | Switchgrass rhizosphere microbial communities from Kellogg Biological Station, Michigan, USA - S4-5 metaG | ecosystem: Host-associated > Plants > Roots > Rhizosphere > Soil | place: USA... | reverse complement strand
TCCTGTTGAGGAAATTGAGGACGTTATTTTCGGATGTGCCAATCAAGCGGGAGAAGATAACAGAAACGTTGCAAGAATGGGGCTTTTACTAGCTGGACTTCCTTATAAAATCGGTGGTGAAACAGTAAATAGACTTTGCGCTTCAGGAATGTCTGCAGTAGCAAATGCTTTCCGTTCGATTGCTTCGGGAGAAGGAGAGATTTACATCGCTGGTGGAGTTGAACATATGACTCGTTCGCCTTATGTGATGTCAAAACCAAGTACTGCTTTCGGTAGAGATAGTCAGATGTTTGATACAACTTTTGGATGGAGATTTGTAAATCCCAAGATGAAAGAAATGTACGGTGTTGATGCAATGGGCGACACTGCCGAAAATTTAGCGGAAATGCACAATATCAGCCGTGAAGATCAGGATAAATTTGCCTTGTGGTCTCAACAAAAAGCGACAAAAGCTCAGGAAAGCGGGAGATTGGCTGAAGAAATTGTAACAGTTGAAATTCCTCAAAAAAAAGGTGAACCGAAAATTTTTGATAAAGACGAATTCATCAAGCCAACTTCTTCAATGGAAGGTTTAGCAAAACTTCGCCCGGCTTTCAGAAAAGAAGGCGGAACCGTAACTGCCGGAAATGCTTCCGGAATGAACGACGGTGCAGCAGCTTTAATTTTAGCAAGTGAAGAAGCCGTAAAAAAATATGGATTACAACCGAAAGCTAAGATTTTAGGATCTTCAGTTGCTGGTGTTGAACCAAGAATCATGGGAATAGGTCCTGTTGAAGCGACTCAGAAACTTTTAAAAAGATTAAATCTTTCATTAGATGATATGGATGTAATTGAATTAAATGAAGCTTTTGCGGCTCAATCTTTAGCGGTGACAAGAAGTTTAGGTTTACAAGATGATGATTCAAGAGTCAATCCAAACGGAGGTGCAATTGCAATCGGTCATCCACTTGGAGTTTCCGGAGCAAGAATCATTGGTTCTGCAGCTTTGGAACTTCAAAAACAGAATAAAAAATATGCTTTGTGTACCCTTTGTATCGGTGTTGGTCAAGGTTACGCAATGGTGATTGAAAAAGTTTAATTTGAAAATGTGCTAATCTGAGAATTTGAAAATGCCATTCAGAATACATAGTCAATTTTCAGATTAGTTCGTTAAATTTAATGTTTAGCCTTTGCTGAGTGAAACGACTTTGCGAACGAAAAGTGTGCAAGACGATTTCACGAAATCTTTGCGAACCTTGCGTTAAAAATAATTTTTAAATTAACTCATTCTCAATTTTTCAAATTAAAATATATGAACATTTACTCATATCACGGCATTCGTCCCATCATCAAACCTTCCGCTTACGTTCATCCACAAGCGGTGATTATTGGTAATGTAGAAATTGGTGAGGAAGTTTACATCGGTCCAAATGCGGTAATTCGCGGCGACTGGGGCAAGATCATCATCAAAGACGGTGCAAATGTTCAGGAAAACTGTACACTACATGTTTTTCCAGGGATTGAAACTGTTTTAGAAGAATCTGCACACATTGGTCATGGTGCAATTATCCATTCCGGACATGTCGGTAGAAATTGTCTGGTTGGAATGAACGCCGTTGTGATGGATAAAGCCGTTATAGGTGACGAATGTATCATCGGTGCGTTGGCTTTCGTTCCTGCAAATTTCAGATGCGAAGCAAGAAAATTAATTGTCGGAAGTCCGGCAAGAATCATCCGTAATGTTTCTGATGAAATGATCAAATGGAAAACCGAAGGAACGAAGCTGTATCAGGAATTGGCAAGAGAAGGAAAAGACGCGATTTTGCCTTGCGAACCGTTTACAGAATATGTTCAGCAGATCCCTACGAAAGTTGTGGATTATAGTATTTGGGATGACGTGAAATAATTGCCATAACAAAACCTCATAGGTTTTTAAAACCTATGAGGTTTGAGTATTTAGAAAAACACACAAATGAAGAAAAAAGATAAATGTCAAATAAAGAAGATTTTGAATGTTTATATATGTATCATATTTACACTCATGCAAACGGCAGAGATTTAATTTTTCGAGAAGATGAAAATTTTAAATATTTTCTAAGTAAGCTTTTAAAATATATTATTCCAATAGCTGAAATATATGCATATTGTTTAATGCCAAATCATTTTCATTTACTAATAAGGTTTAAAGATTCAGATCAAATGTCAAATGAGAATGAGCATAAATATTTAATGAGACAGTTTAGTAATTTATTAAATGGTTATGCAAAAGCTTATAATAAGAAATACAATAGAAAAGGATCACTTTTTCTTGATTTTTTAAAACGTAAAAGAGTAGATAATGAAAAGTATTTGATTAAATTATTACACTATATTCATAATAATCCGATCAATCATGGATTTGTTGAAAACATTAATGATTGGAAATATTCATCTTATCATTCTTATATTAATTTGGCTAAAGAAAGTAAAATTGAAAGAAAAGAAATGATGCAATATTTTGATACAATAAAAGATTTTGTAGAATACCATAAATCAAATGTTGAGTATGATTTTCTAACAATCGAATAAAATAAAGTTCAGCTCAAACCTCATAGGTTTTTAAAACCTATGAGGTTTTGAAAGGACAATTAACCAAGAAATAAAAGCATGTTAAAAAAACTCCTCATTTTCTGCAATGTATTATTTGCATTTCAATCTGTAGCTTTAGCCCAAAATGGAAATGCAAAACCATTAACGATTGGAGAAATCAGAACATTCAAATCGAAAATTTTAAACGAAGAAAGAACGTTCAATATCTATCTTCCTCAAAATTTCAACAAAACAAAATCTTATCCCGTTATCTATCTTTTGGATGGAAGCATCAATGAAGATTTTATTCACGTTACGGGCTTGATTCAATTCTTTAATCAAATGTATTCAATGCCGGAAACAATTGTGGTTGGAATTGCCAATGTTGATCGTAAAAGAGATTTCACATTTCATACCGATTTAAAAGATTTACAGAAAGATTATCCTACAACGGGACATTCTGATAAATTCATTGATTTTCTTGAAAAAGAATTAAAACCTTATATCGAAAATCAATTTAAAATTACTGATACCTATTTATTCGGACAATCCCTTGGCGGGCTTTTAGCGACAGAAATTTTACTCAAGAAACCTGAAATGTTTAATAATTATTTTATCATCAGTCCGAGTATGTGGTGGGATGATGAAAGTCTTTTGAAACAGGCGAATCAATTATTGACTAAAATTCCGGATACTAAGAAATTTGTTTATATTTCTGTCGGAAAAGGAGAGCATAAAGTGATGGTAAAAGATGCAATAGATTTATATGATGTAATTAAAAAATCAAATAAGAAAAACTGGACGGTAGAATATAAAATGATGGAAACAGATAATCACGCAACGATTCTTCACAGAAGTTTGTATGAAGGTTTGGTGAAATTATTTCCTTATCAAGAACCTAAATAACATGCTCAACCACCATAGTATTTATAAAATGAAATTTAGTTTCAGCATTTTTTTTATGATCGGATTTGTTTTAATCGGCTGTAAACCAACAGCTGTTTATAAAGATATTTCCTTTACGAAAAACAATGCAGGAAACGAGGTTAAGTTGAATGTTTTCACTCCAAAAAAGACGAGTAACAAAAAATATCCTGTTTTGATTTTTGTCCATGGTGGAAATTGGAATACGGGGAATAAAAACACCTACAATCTGATGGGTAAAAACTTTGCCCGAAAAAACATCATCGCCGTTATTCCAGATTATACTTTGAGCCCGAATGCGGATGTAGATCAGATGACAAAGGAAATTGCAGCAGCCATTCAATTTACAAAAGAAAATGCTGAGAAGTACAGTGGAGATTCTCAAAAGCTATTCATTTCCGGACATTCAGCGGGTGGTCAGTTGGCGGCTTCTGCAGTGATGAATCCAAAATATCAGATTCCGGAAAATACAGTTTCGGGAATTATTTTGATTGATGCTGCAGGAATTGATATGAAGAATTATTTAGAAAAAAATCCGCCAACTTCAGAAAGTAATTATGATGTTACGTGGAGTAAGGATCCACTGAAATGGAAAGAGGCGTCACCGATATATTTTATCGACAAAAAGACACCGCCTTTTTTAATTTATGTTGGTGAAAAAACATATCCATCGATTAAAGTTGCCAATGAAAATTTTTTGGAAGCGCTGCATCCTTTTCAACCCAACGTAAAACCTGTTTTCATTAATAAAAAACATATTCCGATGATTGTACAGTATTTTTTTCCTTGGAGCAGAAGATTTGATGAAACGTTGGAATTTATTAAGAATGTAAGATAAGATTGTGTTTTAATTAGAGATGATCAATTACATAAAGAAGTGTTGGATTTTAATTTTAATTATAATTATTGGAATCAATTTTTTAGGATTTTATTTTGTCAAAGAATCAATTGGGATTTCAGATGCTTTAGAACATGCTGAATCGGATAAAGTAATTGAAAGTCTTAAATGTAAAGATTTCCTCTACACGTTATTTATTGATTTTGTTTTAATTATAGATTTTTGGTTGATAATTTTTGTGTCTTATCTGATTATTAAGAACATTGTTAAAAAATTTAATTTAAGTAAAAAGTAAAAAGCTATATGGAAAAGTTAAAAAACTATATTCACGGAGAATGGGTAGAAGGAAACGGAAACGGAATTCCTTTATTCAATGCCGTGACAGGAGAGCAGGTTGCAGTTTCGGATACTGAAGGACTGAATTTTGAGCAGGCTCTTGATTACGGTAGAACAGTCGGTTACAAAAATCTTTCTTCGATGACCTTTTACGATCGTGGAGAAATGTTGAAAAAAGTAGCGCTTTATCTTTTAGAAAGAAAGAAAAAATACTATGATTTATCCTATAAAACAGGAGCAACGCATGCAGATTCCTGGGTAGATATTGAGGGAGGTTTCGGTACATTCTTTACATATTCGGGTTTGGCAAAAAGAATGCTTCCGAATACTCCGTTTTGGGTAGATGGGGAAACTCAGAAAATTTCTGCTAACGGAACCTTCTTAGGAACTCATATTTTAACGCCAAGTGAAGGAGTTTCGGTGCAAATCAATGCTTATAATTTTCCGGTTTGGGGAATGCTGGAAAAATTGTCGACTTCATTGTTGGCGGGTGTTCCAAGTATTGTAAAACCTTCTCCTTATGGCTCTTACCTGACGAATGCGGTTTTCCAGGATATGATTGAATGTGGCGTTCTTCCGGAAGGTGCACTTCAGCTGGTTTGCGGTGAGCCCGGAAATATTTTAGATTATGTTCAGGATGGAGATTCTGTTCTTTTCACCGGTTCTGCAACAACAGGTAGAAAATTAAAATCTTTACCTTCTGTTTCAGGAAATGCTGTTCGATTTAATATGGAAGCCGATTCTCTGAACTGTTCGATTCTTGGTTTGGATGCAAAACCGGGAACTCCCGAATTTGATCTTTTTATCAAAGAAGTTCGTACAGAAATGACAACAAAAGCCGGGCAAAAATGTACGGCGATCAGAAGAATTATTGTTCCTGAAAATTTGATTGGCGATGTTCAGAATGCTTTGTCTAAAGCTTTAGATCAGACTAAAATAGGAAATCCATTAAGCAGAGAAACAAGAATGGGATCGTTGGTTGGAAAACAGCAATACGACGAAGTTGTAAGAAAAGTTGACATTCTGAAAACTGAAAACGAATTGATTTACGACGGAAAACACGAATTGGTAGATGCAGATTATGAAAACGGTGCATTTATGTCTCCGAAATTGTTCTTAAACGATTCTCCTTTCACCAAAAACATCTCTCACGACGTCGAAGCTTTCGGTCCGGTTTCTACTTTGATGCCTTACAAAAATGCGGAAGAAGCTGCAGCGTTGGCAAAAAGAGGAAAAGGAAGTTTGGTGGGTTCGATCATTTCTCACGATGAGAAATTTGTAGCTGAAACTTCATGGAAAATGGCTTCTCAGCACGGTAGAATTTTCGTGTTAAACAGAGATAATGCGAAAGAAAGTACAGGTCACGGTTCTCCGCTTCCGACTTTGATGCATGGTGGTCCTGGAAGAGCAGGAGGGGGTGAAGAAATGGGTGGACTGAATGGTCTTCACTTCTTCCTTCAAAAAACAGCAATTCAGGGTTCGCCGGATATTTTGACGGCGATTACGAAAGTATATCAACAAGGTGCAGAGAAAAAATATGCAGACAAACATCCTTTCCAGAAATATTTTGAAGAAGTTGAGGTGGGTGATTCTCTGGAAACTGCGGGAAGAACGGTTACTGACGCAGATATTGTGAACTTTTCCAATGTTTCATGGGATCATTTCTACGCACACACCGATGCTACGAGCTTGACGGGAACCATTTTCGATAAAACGGTTGCTCACGGATATTTCATCCTTTCTGCAGCGGCTGGATTATTTGTCTCAGGGAAAAAAGGTCCTGTGATTGCCAATTACGGACTGGAAAACTGTTCGTTCTTCAAACCTGTTTACGCAGGAGATACGATCACGGTTTATTTAACGGCAAAAGAAAAAATCAATAGAGGAGTAAAAGGCAGAAATATTCCTTCTGGTGTTGTAAAATGGCTGGTTGAAGTTATTAATCAAAGAGATGAGATAGTTTGTGTGGCAACGATTTTAACTTTAGTGGCTAAACATTCTCCGTTTATTGATTTTAAAGTTCAGAATATTCAGAAAAAATTGAACGGATTAAGTGAAAACACCAAACCTGTTTTTGGAGATTTTACGCCGCAATTGATGGTCGAGCATTTAGAAGAAGTTTTAAGAAACGGTTTTGGAAATTTAAAACCGGAAGATTTTGCTGAAATTCCTGCAGAGAAATTAGAAAAACTTCAGGATTGGTTATACACCGATCAAAAAATTCGTCCGGGAGCGCAATATCCTTTATGGAAAGAAGGCGAAGTTCCTCAGAACAAAAATAAAAATCTGGACGCAGCTAAAACTCAATTAATCGAAACTCTAAAGGAGTTTACAGTTTATTTCAAGGAAAATCCTTTTGCGGAACATTATAATCCAAGATTCGGACATTTAAATAAAGAGATGATGGAACTTTTCCAAAGAAAACATTTTACCCATCATTTTGAGCAGTTTGGATTGATTTAACATAAATAAATGATTGATTTATAATCCCTTTTAGTTTTTACTGAAAGGGATTTTTTTCTGGAGAAGAAGGACTCGATCTTCATCTAAAGTAAAAATATTCAATCTATTTTGTGTATTATGAATATTTCACACATGATTTTTAAAGATTGGATTGATTTAACATAAAATAGTTATAAATTTATAGTGACAATTTATTTCTACTTTTCAATTATTATATATTATGGATAAAGAATTTTTCAAGGATTTCGACTTTAAGGGATTTTGGAGTGAATGCAGCTATTCTGCAAGAGATTATATTGGTAACCATCCTGATGATGAAATGATCGATTCTGTTGAAAAAGAACTGGGATATAAACTTCCAAGTTCTTATATACAAATGATGAAGTCGCAAAATGGAGGATTAGCAAATAAATCTGTTTTTCCTACGAATGAGGCTAATTCATGGGCAGATGATCATGTTGCCATCAATGGAATCATGGGAATTGGAAGAGAAAGAATTTACGCTCTCTGCGGAGAAAACGGAAGCCAATTTATGATCAAAGAATGGGGATATCCCGAGATCGGAGTGTATTTTGCAGACTGTCCTTCAGCGGGACATGATATGGTTGCGTTTGATTACTCAAATTGTGGTAAAGATGGCGAACCGGAAATCGTACATATCGATCAGGAGAATGATTACAAGAAAACTTTTTTGGCTAAAGATTTTGAAACCTTTATAAGAGGTCTGAAAGCTGAAGAGGAATTTGAGGTCGAATAATATGCTTCATAAAACCTTTGCTGACAAGGTAATTGAATTTAATAGAAATCTGCATTATTCAGGAGCATTACCTATAGACTTTTTGGTTCTGAATCCCTATCTCGACAATCCTGAAACGATAAGAGTGATGCAGAAGTTTTATCAGAAATATTACAACGATTACAATCAAAGAAAATTCATTATCGGTATCAATCCAAGTCGTCATGGAGCAGGAGTTACGGGTGTTCCTTTTACAGATACCAAAAGATTAGAAAGCGTTTGCGGAATTAAAATGGAGTCTGCTCACACGCACGAGATTTCTTCCGTTTTTATATACGATATGATTGCAGGTTATGGCGGAGTTGATCTGTTTTACAATGATTTTTACATCAATTCACCATTTCCTTTGGCCATTGTCAGAAAGTCCAGGGGCAGTTGGATCAACGCCAATTATTATGATGACAAGGCGCTTTTTAATGATTTAAAAGATTTCATGATAGAATCATTACAAAAACATATTAATTTAGGTCTTGACGTTTCTGAAGTTTTTATTCTCGGTAAAAAGAATGCAGATTTTATTTCTAAATTAAATTCCGAAGCAAAATTATTTATCAAAATGACTGTTTTAGAACATCCAAGATATATTCAGCAATATAAATCAAAAGAAAAAGATTTGTATAGTGATAAGTATATTTTAGCATTGAAAAAATCTGATGATTTAATTAATAAAATTTAAGTTATGCCCTGGAATCCCGCAATCTACAATCAATTTAAAAATATTCGTTATCAGCCTTTTTTTGACTTGATGAATTTAATTTCATCAGAAAATCTGAAAAAATCTGTCGACATCGGATGCGGAACTGGCGAACAAACTCATATTCTTTCTCAGAAATTTGAAAATGCAGATTTTTTGGGAATAGATTCTTCTGTGGAAATGCTTGCTGAGGCCAATCAGTTTCAGAATGAGAGACTCCATTATCATAAAATGGTTGTTGAGGATTTCATTACATCAGAAGATAAATTCGATTTGATTTTCAGCAATGCTGCTTTACAATGGTCGGATGATCATCCAATTTTATTTCCAAAATTATTATCGATGTTAACCGAAAACGGACAGTTTGCGGTACAAATGCCAATACAGTCTGATAATATTCTGAATCAGATTTTATTTAAACTTGCTTCGGAAGAGCCTTTTAAAACTCAACTACAGGACTGGAACAGAGTTTCACCTGTTTTGAGTTTGGATGAATATGCTCAGATCATGTTTGATGCAGGATTGAAAGATCTAAATATTTCTGTAAAAGTGTACCCGATCATTGCAGATGATGCTGAAAAACTTTTTCAGTTTATTTCGGGATCTGCTTTGATCCCTTATCTGGAACGCTTGGATGGGGAAAACGAAGAAAATTTTATTACAGAATACAAAAAAAGAATTGGTGAACATTTCAAAAAATTCCCTTCCATTTATGCTTTTAAGAGATTGCTGATGTACGGAAAAAAATAATTTAATCTAAAAAACAAAAACCTTCGAGGGATTTCAAAGGTTTAATCATTCATGTCCTAGAATCATTGTGCGAAAACTATTACATTGAGTTTTCATGGCTGGAGTTTTTTTGCAGACCAAAAATTCTTTTAGAAATTTCCGATCTGTCAAATGATTAAACATTACTTTCATCACTTAGCTTTATTTAATCATATCACAAAGAAACAATTTTTACCTTGATAAAAATTCAGTAGAAAATACCAATTTTAGCATTCAGTATTTATACGTAATCGGGTTTTGATTAAAGCCGTAACGGAAGATCGTAAATTCCGTTTACGACCGCATAGATAACCAAACCAACGGTATTCTTTGCTCCAATTTTGTCTAAAATTCTCTGTCGGTGACTTTCGACCGTTCTCGGACTGAGAGACAGTTTTTCTGCAATTTCCATATTGGTCATTTCTTTGCAAATCAGCTTTACAACTTCTTTTTCACGATCAGAAAGTTCACCTTCATTATCAAATAAGCTTCTGTTTTTTTGAGAATCATTCAAGTAAGATAACAACATATTGTGATCTTCCGCTGTAAAGTAAATTCCGTTTTGATGAACCTTAGTAATAGCTTCTATAAAAGTTTTTTTATTTGAATTTTTAGGTAAAAATGCAGAAACTCCCAACTTTACCATATATCCTAAAACGCTGCTTTTGTAATGGGAAGAAAGGATGATGATTTTAAGTTCGGGATATCTCTCTCTGAGAATTTCTACCAGTTCAAAACCATCCATCGGTTGCATCTGAATGTCAACTAAAGCGATATGAGGCAAGTCTGCCGGATTAAGTTGGTCCAAATTGTCAAGAAAATCGATACCATTGTTGGAAGTGATGGTCACAGAAATGCTTTTCTCCATAGAAAGCAGCATTTTTACACCTTCCAGAATCAGCTCTTCGTCGTCTACGATGGCAATATTGGTAATCATGAGATTGTTTTTTGCTGAATTTTAATAATGAGTTGGGTTCTTTTTCCGATTGTATTTTTCCATTTATAATGAGCGTCAAGCGATTGCAGACGAGATTCTATATTTTTGATTCCCATTCCCTTACTGTTCTGATCATAAATGAAGCCATTTCCGTTATCCATAATGATCATTGCAAGATTTTCAGGATTGTCTTTGATGTAAATCGTGATTTCTGTTGCTGTAGAATGCTTGATTACATTGGTGGTAAATTCCTGAATAATCCTGTAAAGCTGAACTTCAGTGAAAATATCTTTTTTATGGTACTGTGAATGTACATTTAGATTAATTTTTATCTTTTGTGAAAGATTGGTAATCAATTCTTCAATATATAAAAGCAATCCTAATTTTTCCAGATTCACAGGATAAAGCGAGTGTGAAATAGTTCTAGCGGAATCAATCAGTTCAGAAATTTGTTTAAAAATGATTTTTTCTGATGCCTCTTTGTTTTCTGCGTTAAGATTATGAATCCAGAGAGAAAGAATATTGAGCCGGTTTCCGATATCATCATGTATCAGAACGGCTATTCTTTTACGTTCATCTTCCTGAATGAGAGTGCCTTCCAGAGCAAGATTTTTCTGATGCTGAATTTCTAAATCATGCTGCCTGTTTTTTTCTTTAATGATCCGGTCTGTAAAAAGTTTGTAAGCCAACAATACGAAAGCCATAATTATGACCAAAGCAATAATTAAAACAATAAGAAAACTGATATTGAGACTTATTTCTTTAATTTTAAAAATGTATAAATGAATACTAAATATAAAACACAGGTCAGAATATTATTGATTCCCCAGATAAGATATGCTTGGTTAATTGACATGTTCACCAACTGATTTTGAACGATAAAAATAAATGACGAAACCGAGTAATATAAAAAAATGAACGCATCTACCCATAGAAAATAGTGAGTAGAATTTTGCTTTTTGATTTCCTGAAGCATAGAAAATCCTGCAAATCCAAATATGATAACGCTGGATACCACTTTTATATAATCGTGATTCAGATCTTTTAAAAATAAATGAATTACGAGATACAATATTCCTGTTAGAGGAACAAGAAACATCCATTTTCGAAGGTTGAGTTTGCGGATAAACAAGTAGGTGAGAATAGAAAAAATTCCGCCGATGTAGAAAGGATATATTGGTGCATTTGTTTTTGATCCAAAAACATCGACTATCATAATAGCAGAAAATTCAATGAGAAAGGTATAGATTAAATAGTAGACATACCACTTCTCATAGGTATGCAGTTTTTTGTACTTCAGAATGCCAAAAATTGAGGCAATCAGAAGAAAAATATAACTTAGATACGTGGATGAATAAAAAAAAAGCTTCATAAAACAGAACTGTTAATTGATAATCAGTATGATAGCTAAGTCTGTAGCTTAAAGGACTGAAAATGTCTCTGATTTATGTATAAAATTATAGAAATATATTGCTTGATCAAAATTATAATAAGTATTTTTTGTTAAATTAATATGGATTTAATATGATTTTAAACGAATTGTTTAGAAATAAATTATTATTATTTAAATCTTAAAATTAACTTTCTGTCATAATTAATCAGATTAAACTATTTTTGTAATAAATAAATCTCAAACTATATTTCAAAAAAATGAACGATTTTGTAACATCAGAAATTAAAAACAATATCGCCGAGATCACTTTCGGAACTCAAAAAAGCAATGCTCTTCCCGGAGCAATTCTTGAAAAACTGGCTCAAATCATTTTGTATGAAGGTGCAAAACAAGAAGTAAAGGCTATCTTAGTTAAAAGTGAAGGCGAAAAAGCTTTCTGTGCAGGTGCAAGTTTCGACGAATTGTTGGCAATCGAAGAACTGGAAGCTTCCACAAAATTCTTCGGAGGTTTTGCTAAAGTTCTCAATGCCATGAGAAACTGCGGAAAAATTGTAGTGGTAAGAGTTCAGGGAAAAACTACAGGAGGAGGAGTAGGACTGGCTTGCGGAGCAGATTATTGTTTTGCAACAAAAGATTCTGCTCTGGCTTTAACAGAAATCAATCTTGGAATCGGACCATTCGTGATCGGACCTTATGTTGAAAGGAAGATCGGCAAATCTCAGTTTTCGGCAATGGCTATCGATGCAGATTTCAGAACGGCAGATTGGGCAGAACAGCACAATATTTATCACTCAGTATCAGAAAATATTGCTGAGATGGATGCAAAACTTGAAAAGTTCTTACATACTCTGGCTTCAAGAAGTGAAGACGCTTTAGCTTTAATCAAAAAAGTTTCCTGGGAAGGTACAGAGCATTTTAATGAATTGATGCCTGCCAGAATCCACATGAGCGCAAGTCTGATTCTTGAAGATTCTGCAAAGAAAAATATTGAAGCAATCAAAGAAAGATTGAGAGTGAAATAAAAACAAGGAAAAAATTCCATTCAAACGGTGTTTTCCCTTTAAGATCTTGCTTCCGGGTAAAGTAGTTTTGTGATCAAATAATTGATAAAACTCTTTATGACGAAGCAAGATTTTTTTCTGTCTTATAACAGCCGCAACTTTAGTTTTTAGTTGTAAAAATGACGACAATGAAGTTGGCCATAACCAGAAACATTTACATATAGTGCCATAACTGGAGTGAGCAGAGAAATTAGTTCTGTTGCAGGAACCAATGTTCAGCCCTGATATAAATTTATTTAATGAAAAGCGTTGCAATTTGAAAAAAAAATATAACTTTGTAATTCAAAGTTCTTTTATATGGAATCGAAAAACTATCACGAAGACTTATCACATATCCGCTCGATGATGGAGCGATCTTCACGTTTTATTTCATTAAGCGGTTTGTCCGGTGTCGTTGCGGGATTGGCTGCAATTATCGGAGCGGTATATGTCTACTTTGTTTTCCAGAGGGAAGGAATTGATTATTTTGACGGCGACAGAAATATTTTTGGGAAGAAACTGGTAAATGAACTTGTTCTGACAGGAGCTGTAATTTTGGTAGTTGCGATTTTAAGTGGTTATATCCTTACTGCCAATAAAAGTAAAAAGAAAGGACTGAAAATCTGGGATGCCACAACGAAAAGGCTTTTAGTCACTTTCGCAGTTCCTTTAGTAACGGGTGGTTTATTTTGTCTCGTGTTGCTTTATCACCATCTATTTGTTTTGGTCGCACCTGCAACTTTGATTTTCTACGGATTGGCTTTGGTAAGCGCAGAACGATATACTTTAACAGATATTAAATATTTAGGGTATTGCCAGATTATTTTAGGATTACTTTCCTTTCTATTTTTAGGGTGGGGATTGGTCGCATGGACAATCGGTTTTGGGGTTTTGCATATTGTGTATGGATTGATTATGCATAATAAGTATAAATAGTTAGTTAATTAGTTAGTTATCTTAAAAGTATGAGTACTATAATTTCTTTTAAAGATTTAATTGTTTGGCAAAAATCACATGAACTTGTTTGGGTATTTATAAAATAAGCTCTCAATTCCCAAAAGAAGAAACTTATGCATTGATGAGCCAGATTAGAAGAGCAGTAGTTTCTGTTCCTGCAAATATTGCAGAAGGATTTAAAAAGAAAACACTAGCAAATAAATTGAATTTTCTTTCACATTCGGATGGTTCTTTGGAAGAAGTAAAATACTATTTGATTTTAGTTAAAGATTTATCGTATATCAGTTAAGAAAAATATTTGGAATTAGAATTGTGCTGTGAAGAAGTATCAAAACTAATAAGCGGTTATGCTAAAAACATGAAAAATTATTATAACAATAAAGCAATAAACAGTCAACAAAAAAAATAATTAGTAATTAAAAAACTGATTAAATGTATAACAAATCAAACTTATAATGATTAACATCAGTCAGCTCAACAAAGAATTCGAAAGCCGTGTAAGATTGGGCATTATGTCTGTTCTCATGGTCAACGACTGGGTTGATTTTTCTGAAATGAAAAGTTTGCTGGAAATCACAGATGGAAACATGGCAAGTCACAGCAATGCTTTGGAAAAAGCCAATTATATTGAGGTTAAAAAAGAATTCGTGGGTAAAAAACCAAAGACTTCTTATAGAGTTACGCAATCGGGAAGAACTGCTTTCACACAACATTTAGACGCATTAGAAAAATTAATAGGAAGATAATCTCTATATTTTTTTGAAAATTTACTTTGAATTGCAAAGTACTTTAATAAATTAAAGTTTAAAATTATGATCACACAAAAACAAAAAACCACATTCATTTATACTGCGCCTGCAGTTTTATTAACAATTCCTTTGATCGGAAATATTGTTTCTAAAGAATTCAATTGGTCGGCAAGTGATTTCGGTATTGCCGCAATTCTTTTATTCGGAGCGGCTTTTCTTCTTGATTTGATTCAAAGAATTGTCAAAAACAAAACGTATAAAATTCTGATTTGTGCGGCCATTGTTGTGTTGCTTATGCTTACTTGGGCAGAATTGGCGGTCGGTCTGTTCGGAACTCCTTTCGCTGGAAATTAAGAATCTGCTTCATCCATTAAATCTGCGAGATTTTAAAATTCAAATTTCACTAAAATATTTACTAAAATGACCAGAAAACATTTTCTCAAAAGACTTTTACAGCTATCTGCGGTCGGAGCTTTACCATTTTTGTATTCTTGGCAAATAGAACCGTTTTGGGTAGAATTTGTCGAACGAAAACTACCCATTAAAAATTTACCAAAAGAATTGGAAGGGAAGATTCTGATGCAGATTTCAGATTTGCACGTCGGAAACCGTTTTGATTGGAAATTTCTGATCGAATCATTTCAGAAAGCAGAACAATTCAACCCTGATTTTGTGGTTTACACCGGAGATTTCGTCAATCACGGAACTTCAGAAGATCACGAAAGTTTAAAAAAGGTAATGGAAAAAGCAGTCTACGGTAAACTGGGAACTTTCGGAATTCTCGGAAATCACGATTACGGAAAAAACTGGAAAGATCTCGGTTCTTCAGAAACGATCTGCGAAATTCTTGAAAAATCAGGTGTTGTAATGCTCAAAAATCAACAGCAGGAATCACACGGTTTGAATATTATCGGCTTCGATGATCTTTGGTCGCCCAATTTTGATCCGATGAAAGTAATGAAAGATTACGATTCCGAAAAAGCAAATCTTGTGCTTTGTCACAATCCCGATGTTTGCGATAAAGATGTCTGGAACGGCTATCAAGGCTGGATTCTCAGCGGACATACTCACGGCGGACAATGCAGAATTCCAGGAGTGATAACACCGATTCTTCCTGTCAATAACAAAAAATATGTTTCAGGTGAAATTGATTTGCAGGATGGAAGAATGTTGTACATCAATCGAGCAATCGGACATTCTTTTCAGGTAAGATTTATGGTTCGTCCGGAGATTACAGTTTTTACTTTAATTCAAGCTTAAAAATAGTATTATGAAAAACGAAAACATTCTTTCAATAGGTAAATTCTTCTTTTGGCTTTCATTCATACTGGGAAATATCTGTCTTTTCGGTTATATGATTTCTAAAAATGAAGATTTTGCTCTTTATGGTTTTATGCTTTTGATTTTTGGTTCTGTCATCAATATTGTTGTGATCACATCTATCTTGATTTATGGATCCTTTAATAAAATTCATCTTGAGGCTTGCTACAAATCGACAGGAATTATACTCTTAAATGTTCCAATTTCCATTTTATACGCTTTTGTAGGACTCACAGTTTTAAATCTTTAGATAAATACTTTATTGTTTTTTACTCGACAGTTTATGAAAAATAAAAACGTCTTTGTCATTCCGGAGGAATCTCAACGATGTTAAAATTCAAAAATTTAGATTCTTCCGGAATGATAAAAACTCCTCCGAATATTTATAAATAATATCAAATAAATTTTAATATACATAAACTATGAAAAAACTACGAGTTAAATTCCTTCTATTCGTTTACGACAAAACTCAGAAACTCTACAGAAAATATTTCAAAAAGAAAAAAAGACAATGGCAGTTTAACGAAAAACAATTGCTGGAGTTTCAGGAAGATTCTTTGGGAAGAAAGCTTGGTGAATTTTACCAACGTCACGGTTTTACAATGATCCCAAAAATGGAAAATCACGATGTGCATCATCTCATCACCGGTTGCGGAACCAACTTTGAAGACGAGATCGCCATGCAGTTTCTCCTTCTCGGAAACGGAAAAATGAATGCTCATCTTCTTGCTGCCATTGGTTTAGGAATTATCATTCTTCCGGAATATTATAAAATGTATTTCAAAGCCTATAAAAAAGGTCAAAGCATGAGAGCGTTCTATCATATCAATTTTGAAGAACTTCTGTGGCAGAATTTTGACCATATTAAAGACTTTTTCAAACAAAAAGACATTCCAGTGTATTATTAAAATGTTCACTCTAATTCTTTAACTCTAAAACCCTCCAACCTTAAAACCCTCCAATTCAAAACATCTTAACCTCATGAAAACATATCATTATATATTTCTTACAACCGCTTTATTCATTATCTTATTTTATAATGAAAATGTAGGTCTCAATCTCGGTATTTTAGGAATTGCTTATGCTTTGTTGACGCTTTTCAAGACACCTGAAAAAAACAGAACCAAAACTTTTAAGATTCTTTTGGCAACAAGCGTACTTTCGAGTTTGGCTTTTGCATGGTACGGAGATTTCCCTTCTCTCTTAGCGGTTGTAATTTCGCTTTTACTGCTTTCTTACCGTTCGAAAAATAAAAGGATGAAAATTCTTTTATTAATTCCGGTCTTTACAGTCAATTGCTTTACGTTTATCTGCCGTTTTTTCAATTTTGATTCATGGCTTCCAAAAACAAATACTTCAGGACTTTGGCAGAAAACTTTAGCATTTGTATTGATTCCTTTGATTCTGATCTCAATTTTCTTTGGAATTTATTCTGCCGGAAGCGACCATTTTGCAAGTGTTTTCAGCGATTATGAACTCGATCTTAATTTTTGGCAACTATTGACGGTCACTATTTTAGGATTCTTCATTGCATTCAATTTTTGGAATTATTCTGTCGAAAAACTGATCTACAAACAAAATCATATTTTAGAAAATGAATTTACAGATCAGGATAAAATTCAGAAACCGACTTATTCTTTTTTAGATTTAAATTCTGAAAGATTGAGCGGCGTGATCTCACTTTTTTGTTTAAATATTTTGTTGGTGGTGTTTATTGTTACTTTCAATTATGAACAATTTGTAGAAATCCCCAAAACAACCATCCAACTGGGAGAAGAAACTCACGAACGGGTAAATGCCGTCATCTTATCCATCATCATGGCAATTCTTGTCATTATGTTTTATTTTAAAGGCGGTTTTAATTTTGATATAGAAGCAAAGTCTTTAAAAGTATCAGCGAAAATCTGGATATTTCTCAATGTCATTTTAATCATTTCGGCATCCGTAAAAAATACTGAATATATCATGGATATGGGCTTTACCTATAAAAAAATAGGTGTTTATGCTTTTCTTGCAATGTCGCTGATTGGCTTGATTCTTACCTTCATTAAAATCCACAGTAAAAAAACAAACGCATATCTTGTCAACTCCATGAGTTGGTATTTTTATGGAATAATTTTAGCATGCAGTTACATCAATTGGGGCGGAATCATCACTTCTCAGAACATGAAAAGAAAAGATTTTGCGATCAATTATCATTTAACATCAATCAATTTCAGTCAAAAATATCTGCTGAAATATGCGGATGAAAAACAAAACACACAATTGAAAAAAGATGTGTTAGAAAGAGTAGAAAAAGAAAGATCAGAAACTTTTCTGTCTAAAATTCTTTATTACGAAACTATTTACAAATAATTTATAATCATTTTAATAGCCAGATCGAAAAGTGATTTATAAAATCAAATATATTTATTATGAAAAAGTCAGTCTTATTATTAATACCATTCTTAGTTTTATCGTGCAAAAAGGAAGCGGCGGTTTCGGAAACTACAAAAAATGATTCTATTATCCTAAGTGAACAGAAGACTTCTTCAGAGATGAAAGATTCTGCAGCAATCCGCCGAAAAGATTCTGTGATCAATAATGCTCCAATGACGAAAGAGGTTTTGCGAACAGGTGTTGCAAGAGAAGAAAAAGACAGAACTATTGTGAGATTGTCGGATGGAGAACGTTTACCCTTTACGATTGGCGAAGAGTTCACAGAAAAGCATGATAAGTTGATCCTGAAAATTTCCAATTTCAGCAAACCGAAAATCACTGCGAGAATCGATACGAAACAGCAGGATTTTAATATCAGATTTAATCAGATCCAGCTTCCGGATGGTAAAATGGATGGTCCTTTTACGAGAGAGATTACTTATGATGTCCCGAAATCTGGTGAAGTTTGGTTGATTGTCGGCAAAAATAATATGGCAGACGGAAAAACCACGGGAAGTTTTTCGGTAACTGTAGAATAGATTTGGTATAGTTTATGCAAATCTAACTTCTGAAATTTAATTTAAATTATTATGAAAAATATATTTTCAGCAGCAATTATTGCTTCAGCAGGATTGGTAAGTTGCGGAACCGTTCAGTCGGTGATTCAGAATACTTTTCCTTACACAGCAAATGTTTTGGTCTCAACGGGAGTTCCTGCGAATAAAGAAGTTTCTTCGACCGCTACAGCTACAAACGTTCAGACATGGTTTGGCGGAAATAATAATGCGCAAATCAAAGATGTCAGAATTTCTGATGCAAAAATATCGGTAGTATCTCCTTCAGGCGGAAATTTAAGCGCTTTGAAATCTGTAAAGGTTTACATTTCATCCACTGGAACAAGTGAAAGACTTGTGGCTTCAAGGTCAGATATTTCGTCAGGTTCATCAAGTTTAAATTTGGACTTAAACAGTGACAACGGATATTTGGACGAGGTTGTAAAAAGTACTGGTGTAACGGTAAGAACAGTGTATGAACTGAAAAATCAAACTTCTTCTGATATGAACCTGAAAGTTGCTTTGAATTTCAGCAGTGTTCCGGTAAGATAATCTATCGCAAGTTCAGCAATAAAATAAGCTTTCTCAATTTCGAGAAAGCTTATTTTCATTATAATAAAACGTGAATTTGTATTATTTGATTCTGTAAATAGACACTGCTGCTTCTGTAGCTGTTGCAGCATCTGCTGCCAAAAAAGACTGTCTGTTTACTGCAAATTGAAT
>Ga0163161_10001206_pt1 | contig 19475 bp, 18 predicted proteins | sample S45metaG_FD_129847 | JGI IMG/M metagenome (GOLD analysis project Ga0163161, IMG submission 129847) | Switchgrass rhizosphere microbial communities from Kellogg Biological Station, Michigan, USA - S4-5 metaG | ecosystem: Host-associated > Plants > Roots > Rhizosphere > Soil | place: USA... | reverse complement strand
CCGGTGCCATCCGGCCTGGCCGGCCGCATAGGGTTGGTCGGCAAGCAAGCGCGCGGCGATATCGTCATGCGCGAGCGGGACGAGCATGTCGGCCTCGTCGGCAGCCATCTCGGCGGAAACGAAGACGGCACCGACGAGGGCCAGCGGCGCCGTCGCGACATGACCGTATCCCTGGCGCAGATCGGCTTCGAACTTCTCGACGCCGCTGCGTCGGCGGATCGTCGGCGAATCCGCGATCCAGCGACGCATCAGCTCATCGTCGATGAAGCGCAAGGCATCCTCGCGCACATGCAGGAAGTTGCCGACGCCACGCGCCTCCATGCTGCGGGGATCGACAAAGATGGCGTCCTCGGCGACGAAGTCCATCCCCTCGAGAAGGCCATGCAGGGCGAGTGTGGATTTGCCGGCACCGCTCGCGCCGAGCAGGAGGACACCACGACCGTCCAGACCGAGGCAGGCACCGTGCAACGGGAGCAGGTCCATGCCGCGTGCGGCCAGCACGAAGACCGCGAACTCGATCAGTTCGTAGCGTACGTGATAGGACCAGTCGAGCATGTCTTCGGACACGACGACCAGGGCCCGCTGGCGCCCGTGGTCGATGATGACGTAGTTGGCGGCATCGACGATGCCGCACAGCAGGCCCGCGCCGGATTGCGTGAGCACCGGCGGCGGCTCGTCCCAGGCCGGCGCGTGACGTCGTGGCGAGAGACGGAGCTCGATGTGAAAGCTCGGCAGCGTCGTACCCGGCACGTCGCGCGGCAAACCACCGTAGGCCGCCTCGACCGGCGCGAGCAGTGCCGGATGGGTACTGTCGAAGCGGAAACGGGCACCGAGAATGGTCTTGACCATGGCGAAGGGATAAGGCGAGCGCTCGAAAAAGGGATCGGCGCCAATGTCGCCAATGCCCGGAGGGGTGATCTGGGCCATGCGGCATCCCGGCAGTGAACCCGTGGGTGCGGAGCGCCTGCGGAAAGGTTGCGCATGAAGTGAAGGCAACCCTCGCGTTGCGCGCAGGCACTCACTGACCAACGCGACGATCGAGGCTTCCCCGACATGCTCAAGATCCAGGTCGGCCACTCCTACTTCCTTCGATACGACCCGAAGCAGTGGGAACGTGGCAAACCCTATCCCCCGCTTGCCACCATCCAGGTGGCCGCGCTCCTCAGGGAGATGGGCCACACCCTGTCGTTGTTCGACGCCATGCTGGCCGAGGGCGTGGAGGCATACGCCGGTGCGCTGCACGCCGCGGATCCCGACCTCGTCGTGATCTATGAAGACAACTTCAACTACCTCACCAAGATGTGCCTCAGCCGTATGCGCGACGCGGCATGCCAGATGATCGCCGAGGCGCGCTCGTCGGGTGCCCGGGTGATCGTCGCCGGCTCCGACGCATCGGACCAACCCGAGGCGTTTCTCGCCGCCGGAGCCGACGCGGTGCTTGTCGGCGAAGGCATCGCCGCGCTGGCCGCCCTGGTGGACCGCCTGCAACGCGCACCGGATATCGATACGGCGAGCTGGACGGCTGGCCTGGCCGGTGTGGCCACCCTCGTCGACGGCGAGACGCAACTGGTCCGACTCGGCGCGGTCCCCCCCGATCCGCGTGTGGTCGGTCGTCCCGCCTGGGATCTCGTCGACATCGAGCGTTATCGCTCTCTCTGGCAGGAGCGCCACGGCTACTTCAGCCTGAACATGGCGGCCTCCCGCGGTTGCCCGTTCCGTTGCAACTGGTGTGCGAAACCGATCTGGGGCAACCACTACAAGCAGCGCAGCGCCGAGGACGTCGCCGCCGAGATGACCTATCTCAAGCGCACGTTCCAGCCGGACCACATCTGGATGGCCGACGACATCTTCGGTTTTCACGTCGGTTGGGTGAGCGCCTTCGCCGATCATCTCCGTGACAGCGACGGCTCGGTGCCTTTCACCATCCAGACCCGCGCCGATCTCGGCAGCGAGCGCATGGTCGCCGCCCTGGCCGATGCCGGTTGCGCCGAAGCCTGGATCGGCGCGGAAAGCGGCAGCCAGCGCGTGCTCGACCGCATGAACAAGGGCACGACGGTGGCCGAGCTGATCGCGGCGCGCCGTCGTTTCGGCGAGCACGGCGTGCGTGTCGGCTTCTTCATCCAGCTCGGTTACCTCGGCGAGCAACTCACCGACCTGCTCGCCACCCGCGACCTCGTCGCCGAGGCCGCGCCGGACGACATCGGCGTCAGCGTGTCGTATCCGCTGCCGGGCACGAAGTTCTACGACGAGGTGAAGGCACAGCTGGGCAGGAAGACGCATTGGCGCGACAGCAACGACCTCGCCATGATGTTCCGCGGCGCCTACGATTCGGACTTCTATCGCAACATGCGAGACCTGTTGCACCAGCAGGTCAACCTGCGCCAGTCGCGCGAGACGCTCTCGCCGGCAACGCGCCGCGACGTGCACGCCCAGCTCGAGACCCGCTGGAACACCCTGTTCGCCCATGAAGCGGAACATCGCACCGAGCAACCTACGCCGTCGCCGTTCATGGCGATGCAGACCATCGCACTACCCCTACTGTAGATGCCGTCATGATGCCCTCCCTGAAGCTCGTCCGTAGCGGTCTCAACCGCACCACCGAGGCACTTGCCGCGGAGCTCGCACTGGCCAGGCCGGGCAGCCGACTCCCCGCGTGGACCGACCTCGAATGGCGACTGGCTTCCGCGGTGGCCGTGGCGCACGGTGTTTCGCCGCTGCTCAGTCGCCTGTCCACCTGGAACAAACCTGCCTGGCGACTGTTTCTCGCCACCCAGCGCGAGCACGTGGAGCAACGGCACCGCCGTATCGCCACGCTGCTCCAACGCATCGACGAGGGCGCGCGCGACGTCGGCCTGGCCATCGTGCCGTTGAAAGGATCGGCGCTGCACGCGTTGGGCATCTACAGCCCGGGCGATCGTCCCATGGCCGACATCGACCTGCTCGTCCGCGAGGACGACGTCGGACCGACCACCGCGCTGCTCCTCGAACTCGGCTATGAGGAATCGTTCGCGCAGTGGAAGCACCGCGTGTTCAAGCCGATCGACAGTCATGCGTTCCAGGGGCTCGGCGAACACCGCGACACACCGGTCAACATCGAACTGCATACGCGCATCCAGGAGCGCCTGCCGGTGTCCACGGTCGATATCACGGCGCGTATCTACCCCCGTCATCCGCGGCCGGGGCTCAATCCCTATCCCTCGCATGGCGCCCTGATGAGCCATCTTCTGCTGCACGCCGCCGGCAACGTCTGCGGCCGCAGCCTGCGACTCATGCACCTGAACGATATCTCGCTGCTCTCGACGCGCATGGTGGCGAGCGACTGGCAGGCCTTGTGGGATGACGGCCGCGTCGGCTCGGCATGGTGGGCGCTACCGCCACTACGCCTCGTCACACGCTACTACGCCCATGCGGTGCCCCCGATGATGCTTGGGCGCCTGGAAAGCGAGTGCCCTCCCCTCCTGCGCGTGCTATCACGGGGCTGGACGCTGACCGACGTGTCCTGCTCGGACCTGTGGCTCCACGCCTTGCCTGGTGTCGAGTGGTCGCGCAGTCTGGGCGAGGTCGCGCGATGCCTGCGCAACCGCCTGCGCCCCTCGGCGGAGAGCGTGAAAGAACGCGCCGACATGGTGCGTACGCAGGTGTGGTTGCAGGGTCAGAGCTGGGTCACCCAGGGTCACCGTCGACGCATGCTCACGTGGCTCACGCGTCCGGTGCCGCGCATGGACACGTTGTACGTCGTGCGTGCGGCGCTCGAACCCGCGGCGCCGCTGGCCTAAACGGCCGCACCGCGGCGCGCGAGCAGTTCGACATACAGGGCTTCGAACGTCCGGGCGGTATGGTCGGCGTCTTCGGCGAGCGCCCGATGCTGGGCGGCCGCCGCCAGGCGGCAACGTAGCGACTCGTCGAGCAGGACACGCTGGATCGCCGTGGCGAGGCCGACCCAGTCACCCACGTCGACCGCGAGTGCCGCCACCGGAGACCACTCGGCAAGGTGACCGACCGCCGTACCTACCGTGGGCACGCCGGCAACGGCGGCCTCGAGAAGCACCAGGGGGCCCGCCTCGTGCATCGACGACATCACCAGCAGGTCGGAGGCTTCCACCAACGGGCGGAGTTCCCGCTGCGTGCGAAAGCCGAGGAAGCGGACGTGGGCGTCGAGCCCCAGCTGACGGGCGAGTCCTTCCATCCGGCCCTGCAGGGTATCGACGCCGACGATGGCCATCTCGAAGTCCACGCCGGCCTCACGTAGCGCCGCCAGGGCACGCAGCAGGGTCGTCTGATCTTTCACCAGGTTGAGGCTGGCGACATGCATGAGACGTGCGCGCGGCGTAGCGCGGCGACGCGGCGCGAGCGGTGGCCATGCCGTCGTATCGACACCGAGCGGTATGCGCTTGGCCTTGATGCCGAGAGCCGCAAGCGAATCGACGATCGGTGAACTGGCCGCCGTCACGGCATCCGTGGCACGGAGCACCACCGCTTCGCGAAGCCGTCCCTTCCAGCGGCGCCGACCACCGTAGCCGATGCCGTGCAGCGCGACGAGTTCGCCACCGGCGATGTGGACCAGGCTCGCGATGCGCAGCCACTTCGCCGCCGCGACGGCGACGAAACTGCATGAGCCGGAAAAGATCGCATGGATGACGGCGAACGGCGCCCGTCGGTGCTCGGCACGAATCGCGGCGACCGCGCGAAGACGCGGCCACCCGTCGCCTATGTTGTGGACGATCGCGCCCCGCAACGGCCAGGTTCCCGGCAGCGGCTCCTGGTGCAGGACGAAGACATGCACGTCGTGGCGTTGCGCGAGCCGCGCGACGAGCGCGAGGAAGACGGGAATGACCCGGTATTCTCCCGTGCGATCCATGCCGCCGGGGACGACGATGGCAATCTTCACGACCGGCCCTGCCGTCGATCGGCGAGCAAACGCGCATAGGCATCCGCCCATTGGCGGCCCACGGCGGCGAAGGACAGCGTCGCATCGAAGAACGCACGCACGTCCGCACGCGAGGGACGGATCCCGGCCGCGCGAACCAGCGCTTCCGCCAGTCGCCCGGCATCGCCGCACGGCCAAAGTTCACCGACGACGTTGCCCGTGAGCGAGCGGAACGACGGAATGTCGGTGACCACGGGGGTCACGCCGCAGGCCAGCGCCTCGAGCAAGGCGAAGCCGCAACTCTCGGCGCGGCTGCCCGAGACGAACAGATCGGCGCTGCGCATCAGCATCTCGATACGCGCGTGCGGCTGGTTGCCGAGCAGATGAACGCGGCCACGCAGGCGCGGGTCGCTCTCGACCCGGTGACGCACCTCGTCCAGCAAAGGCGCACTGCCGAAGGCGCAGTAGAGCTGGATGCCCGGCAGGCGCTGCGATGCACGCGCGATACCCTCCAGGACGGTCAACGGATCCTTGCCATGGCTAAGGTGTCCCACCCATAGCACGCACGGGTCACCGCCCATGCCTGTTTCCGCGCGCGCCGCCATGCGGTCGCCAGGATGGAAGCGACTGCTCGATTCCGGAATGGCGAACAAGCGGGTGCGCTGGGCGAACAGACCCGCACGCGTGAATGGCCCGGCCAGACCCGGCGACGTGAAGGCGATACCTGACGCCGCGGCATACCACGTGCGCCAGCGTGCCCGTCGCCACCAGCGTGGCGGACGGTCCGCGTGGTCCTGGATGAGGATCGGCACGCGTGGCAGGCACTGGGCCACGGCGAACGCATCGGCGGCAAAGCCGAGGCTGTGCACGTGAACGACCTGACTACCGATATCGGCGACCAGGTCCGCGAGGAAGCGTCCGCGCGCCGCCAGGGAACGCATGCCGCCCAGGTCGACGAAGTGATAGTCGATGCCATGCCGGGTGAGCACGCAGGTGTGGGTCGCCACCTGGATCACCGAGACGCGCGTTCCCGAGGACGCCGCCGCTTCGGGAATGTCCGCCAGCGACGGCCAGCGTTCGAACAAGGCATCGGGTGGGCAATCCGCCGGTGCGCGGAGGAAATTGATCTGGGCGACATGCACGGACGTATCCCGCCTAGAGACCGGAGACCTGGGGCATGCGCAGGCGCACGAGCCGGTTCGCGAGGTTCAGCTCCCACGGGCGGTCGTACTGACGACGGCGATAGCGCCACGACGCCATCGCGCTGAGCCCGCGCTTGGCCCACGAGGGCGAACGCAGGTCCTGCACGGTGGGGAATCGGCAGCGCAGCACCGTCACGAAATCCTGGATATGCCGACGCAGCTCGTCGGTCAGCCAGGGCGCGTCGGCATGGCAGGCATAGTCCACCCAGCGGCGTTCCGTCCACTCCTCGGGCGACGAGGGAAAGACCACCGGCTCGCCGTGCAGATCGAGCAGCGGCATGGAGGCGTGCTTGCCACGATCCTTCTCGTGCTTGCTGCTCTCCGGCAACGGCGTGTAAATGTAGACGATGATCTCGGAGGCCGGGTTGATGCGCTTGAGCTCACGGATGAACTCGAACGTGTGCTCGGTTTCCTCCAGCGTGTTCTGCGGCGGCGCCACCATGAAGGACAGCTCGGGAATCACCCCGTTCTTACGACACAGTTCGGCCACCTGCAGCGTCTGGTCGGGCCGGGTGCCCTTGCGAATCTCCTTGAGCATCGCACCGCTCGGCGACTCCGCGCCAACGTAGGCCATGCGCAGGCGACTCTTGCGCACCAGTTCCCAAGTGCTCTCGGAAAGGTTCAGCAGCGCGTCGGAACGGGCGTAACACCACCACGGCATTTCCAGCTTCGCCATGACTTCGAGCAAGGGAATCATGTCCACTTCGCGATCGAAGAAGTTGTGGTCGAAGAACTGGATGGAGTCCGCGCCCAGCTCGTACTTGAGATAGCTGAGGTCGCGCTCGAGGCGTTTCGCCGTAGGCAGTGCGGTCATGCCGCCGAACATCGCGTTCACGCCACAGAACGTGCAACGGAAGCGGCAGCCGATGGCGGCCTGGTGCGCGGCGGTGCGCTCGCCGAGGAAGGTACGTGCCAGGTAACGACGCGGATCGCCCAGCTTCTCGTAAGGCAGCACGATGCCGCTGTCGCCGAGCGAAAAGCGTCGGTTGGGGTTGTGCACCACCGCGCCATCGTGTTTCCACGACAGGCTGCCGATGTTGGCGATGGCCGGTGCGCCCGGACGCGCAAGCGCCGCCACGAGTTCCGGCAGGCTTTCTTCAGCCTGACCGCGAATGGCGTAGTCGACATACGGGGCCGAGAGCGCCGTGTCCGTGTAGAGCGTCGGAAAGTAACCGCCCCAGATGATCGGCAGCTGTGGATATCGCTCACGGATCACGCGCGACACCTCGATCGACGGCGCGATCTGCGGCCCGCCCATCACGCTGACGCCGATCGCGTCGAACCGGTCGCTCTCGATCGCCGCCAGCGTCGCGCCGATGAGGTCGCGGTCGACGTTGCCGTCGATGATCTGACTGTGCCCGTTACGATCGAGCGCCGCCGCCAGGTTCAGTAGCGCCAGGGGGAACCGCGCACTCGAACGCGAGGTGATCGTGGGATTGATCAACAAGGTCCGCGGCGAACCGCCGATGTCGGGCGTCGATGTGTCGAATGGGTTCACGCAATGCGCCTCAACTGGAAGACGAGAGCCACCGGAAGTTCGAGGGCCATCGGATCGAAATGCGCGCCGACGGGAATGTCGGCGGGATCGAGCATCGGCTCCTCCACACGCTCGATCGCCAGACCGAGCGTCGCGCAGGCCGCGTGCCAGTGGCTGTAGAGGTGCCGCGTATGGCGCACGGCGTAACGCTGGCCGCCGGCGCGGAAATCGCGCTGCCAGCCCAGGGCATGCCCGATCGGATGCACGTCGCTGCACAGGATGCGCCCCCCGGGACGCGTGGCACGACGCAGTTCGGCCAACGCGGGCGCGAGCGCCTCGAGGTGGCCGATGGTCAGGCCGCAGACCGTGAGGTCGGCCATGGCGCCGGGCAGCGGCAGGGCGGCGAGGTCGCCCTGCCGCAGATCGACGTGCGCCGTGTCGCCATAGTCGCCGAGGGCCTCGCGCGCACGTTCGAGCATGGCGGGGGAAAGGTCGACGCCGGTGACCCGCGAGGCACCGCGGCGAAGTGCATGAAGCAGGTACCGCCCGCTGCCGCAGCCCGCGTCCAGCACATGCCGGCCGCGCAATGCCTCGGGCATCAGCGCCAGTATCGCGCGTTCCTCGGCCATCATGACCGGGTTGTGCGCATGGGCCGGATAGTTCGACGACCACAGCGCATAGGCGTCGAGGGGATCCAGCTCGGGCAAGGGTGATGTCAGTGGCACCGGGCCTCCACAGCGAGATCGAACTCGCCTTCGTTTTCGGAAAGGGACAGGTCGAGGCCGGGCTCGAGAGCCACGACGGCGGGATCGACGAGGTCGCGGGCGATCAGTTTCGGCTGGCCATCGAGCTGCACGGGCACGACATCGACGCCCGCCGCGGCGAACCAGCCGGCGAAGTCCGGATCGGCGACACGTGGCACGCCATCGCGAACCACGGCGCGGATATCGCTGCGCGCGACGCCGACCAGGGAGTCCGCGGCCAGGCCATCGCGATCCCTTACGATCACGAGGTCCGCCGGTGCACCCGGGGCAAGACTCCCGCGCAGGCCAAGACGGAAGATGCGCGCGGCGTCGGTCGTGACCAATCCAAGCAGGGCCGTGTGGGAAAGCTCGCCACTCGTCGCGGCGGCACTCAGCTCGTCCAGGAGGTCGCGCCGGCCGCTCAGCCGCGAGTCGCTGCCCAGCGCGAGGCGCCCGGCCGCATGCAGCCGACGGGGATCGAGCGTACGACCCAGGAGCGCCTTGTTGCTGCCCGGACACCAGACCACGGCGGCATCGCGGGCGATGACCCGTTCGATGTCGTCATCGCTCAGGCCGACGCCATGGACCAGCACCGTATTGCCACCGAGACAGCCGAGCGCGTCCAGGCGCGCAAGCTCGGATGCCGCCACGGCGTCCGTGCCTTCGGCCAGGTGGATGATCCACGGTCGGTCGGCGGGTGTGGCGACGTAGCTGTCGCGTACGGGCGGCCCGAAGTCCGGGCCGTCCAGCGCATAACTCCATCCGTGATCCCGCAGCAGCGACACGGGGAAGTCCGCCGTGTCGAGCACCGGGTGCCAGGGGTCGTGGTGGACGACGAACGTGGTCCCCGCGAGCAGGTTCTTCAGGGCGCCATGGCGCAGCCGTACGGCCTTCGGCACGCGTAGCGCGGCGATCACCTCGGCATCCTGGAAATGCTGCTGGAAGGCGGCGATCCACGCGTAGCTGTTCGGGAACGGACCCGCGCCGCGCAGGGCGGGCACCGCATTGACCTGAAGGTGTTCGTGCGCATTTATCAGGCCGGGGAAAAGGCGGTGCCCGTGAACGTCGACGCGAAACGCGTCACCGACAGATGTCGCGGCGACACGCCCCTCGCGCAGCGGCAACGGTGCTCGCGACACGCCATGCGGCAGCGTGGTCAGGCCACCCTCCAGCACCGAGCGCATCGTCGTCAGTGACGCGGACATACCGTCAGCGCCGACGCATCACGATCAGGAAGTGGTCGCCCATGTCGCGTAACAGGGGCCACGTGCCGAACCGATCGTCGAGCCTGCCCAGGCGCTCGTAGCGCGCCGGGTGCCGCTCGTAGCGATCGACCATGTACGGTGGCGGCATGAACAGGCTCAGCGCGCTGTAGCTGGCCAGCTGGAAGTGTTCCGCGAAAGGGCGATAGAACTCGCGCGGCAGGTAGTACTTCGTCCAGATGGTGTGGCGATTCATGCCGACGGCCGTCGCGCCTCGCGCGGCGCGCACCGCCGCACGACGAAAGCGTCCGCGCAGGGCGTAGTGCACCGCTTCCCACGGGCAGATCCGGCCCATCACGGAGAAGACCATGACCCCGCCCGGGCGAACGAGGCGTGCGCACTGGTTGGCCACGTCCTCCAGGTCCGGCGCGCAGTTGAGTGGGCCGAAATTCGAATAGACGCCGTCGAACGTACCCTCGAGGCGATCGAGTTGTTGCACGCCGAGATGGCGTGCGCTCAGCCGTCCGCCCAGCGCCGGGTCGCCTGTGCGGGAATCCGTGCGCGCGACCATCGACGGCGACCAGTCCGTCGCGACGACCGCGTGGCCGCGACGGGCGAATTCGGCCGCGTCGATGCCGGTGCCGCAACCGATGTCGAGCAGCCGCGCGTTGTTCCCAAGTGCGGCCGTCACCGTGTCCCACAACGTCTGGCGCATGCGCTGGATGAGCGCGTTGTTACCACGCGGTCCGTCGTAGTCGGCGGCGACGCTGTCGAACGCCCGCTGCGTGTCGAGCAGACGCGCGTCGTCGATCGGTTCAGGCGTCGATTGAGCACTCATGGCAGTCGTTTCCGGGGAATCGGATCAGTGAGTGCCGGGCGGCGACACTTTGGTTGAACGACGCCGCAGCGCATTGCGCGCAATCGCCGCGATGCCGCCGAGGAACAGCCCGAAGACCACGCCGATGCCGAGGGTCAACGTGCCGTTGGGAAAGACGCGGCCTGCCGAGACGGCGATCGGCCATGGCATCGACGTCTCATAGGTGTAATTGGGTGCCAGCCGTACCAGCAGTTCACTGTGCGCCTGTTGCAGCGCGCGGATGTCTTCGTTCTTGCTGGCCAGCAGGACCCCCGCGAGCGCAGCCGCCGTGCGATCGGCCGACGTCGTCGAGGCCATGAGGCGATCGCGGTCCGCCAGTGCGATGCGCAGGTTGCTCTCCAGTTCCTCGAGCCGGTCGTGGGCGAGCTTCAGCGGTAACGCATCGATGCCCCGGTGGATCGCCTGCAAGGCGTCGACCGACACCGTGGCCAGGTCGTTCGCCTGGGCGGCCGAGTAGGCGCGGACGGTGAGCTTGAAGAAGTTGGCGTAGAACTGCGGATCGGTCTTCATGCTGGACCGATACAGCGCCGCCTCGGCCGACTCCGGGCTCAGTCCCAGGCGACGGATCACATCGTCCTGGAATGCTTCCGACTGCACGCGAGCGGTCACGCGAAGCATCGGCTCCGTCTTGAGGTCCTGGCCGGGCGGCGCGGAGGCGACCTGGCCGACCTGTATCCAGGCATTGGCCTCCCACTGGCTGCGCGTCGTATGTAGCCAGGCGACCGTGAGGCCGAGCACCACGACGAGCACGACGATGAACCAGCGCCACTCGCGACGGAAGATGTGCCACAGGTCGATCAGGTAGATCTCGTTCGGTTCCATGCGTGGGGCTCGATGGGATGGAGAAGGGCCCGGTCACGTCGGCTTGGCAGCAACGCCGCGAAAAGCTGCATGAGCAGACAGAGGACGATGAAGACGGCGTTGGTCCAGATGAAGGCTTGCGGCGCGAAGGGCGACATCACGCAGACAGAGGCCACGCGCAGGAAGATCAACAGCGAGACGAGCAACACCGAGGCACGAAGGCGGCGCACGCTCCACAGCAGAAGCGCATAGAGCAGGAGCATCGAGGCGACCGCGCCCACCGGACCGAAGGCGAGAAGGAACGGCAGGAACTCGGTGCCGACATTGATGTTGGCCGCGTCGAACGGAATGTTGGCCGTCGCCGGCGGTCCGCTGAGCGGGACCAGCTGGCTGACCAGGATGCTCGTATCGGCATAGCCCTTGGCCACCATCGAGGCGAAGTTGTACGGCCCCGCGCTCATGTAGAGCACCAGCCACTTGATGCCCTGGGGCGACGCCAGGTACAGCGCGCTGAAGGGTAGCTTCACGTTGTCCAGCGAACCGGAGCGCACGGCGCCCAGTACGGAAAACACGGCGGCGCCGATCACGCCGATCACGCTGACGGATTTCCATGGCAGGGGGCGATGCGGATCGCGCCGGAACAGGATCACGAGGGCGAAGGAGAACAGCGCGGCGAAGATCCGGTTGCGGTCGATCACCAGCACCGGAAAGACCAGGCCGATCGCGATGAGCGCATTGCGCAGGCCACGCTGGCGCGTGCAGAGCAAGCCGATCGGCGGCAAGGTCCAGCACAGCGAGGAGATGTGCCGGACGTGTTCACGGCCCGGCTCCATCGTCGCGTACGAGGCGGGATTGTCGATCAGGGGTATGGGGAACAGTGCCAGGTCCAGCCCGCAGAAGACGATCACCACTGCGGCGAAGATGAGAGCAACCAGGGCCTCGCGGCTGCCGGCGTAGTCCCGTTCACGAAGGCGTGCCACCGACGGCAGGCGGATACCCGCGAAAGCGTCGACGAGGACGATGCCTGCGGCCACGATCACGAGCAAGACCATTCCCTGCAGGTAGCCCGCCGGAAAGTCGTAGGCAAACCAGGTGATCGCGCAGGCGAACAGGAAAGGCCAGGCAATATACGTCGAAGGCAGGCGAAGGAACCGCGTCATACGCCCTCCGCGTGGGTATGGGCAGCGCGGTACAGACGCAGCTTCGACAGCAACACCAGGGACGCGTAGGTCGTCAGGTGCAGGGCGACGCGCGTGTGACGCCTCTGCAGGAAGGCGATCTTCGCGGCGATGAACTGGGCTTGCGCGCGCAGCAACGTGCGATAAGGCTCGTCGAACAGGCCGACACGGCTCATCGCCACCTCGCGCGATTCGATGAGGTTCACGATGCGCGTCGCCGTATGCCGGGTCTTGCTGAAATTCGCGCCATGCAGGCGATAGGCGCAGACGGTGACATCGATGAAGCCGATCGCATCGCGCGCGGCCAGGCGCAGGAACATGTCCCAGTCATCGATGCGCAGGCCCTCGGTCCAGCGGGCAACCGTCTCGAGCACGCTCTTGCGCAACAGCGTGACCGGCCCGCCCACCGCCCAATGACCGATCACCGCGCGACGGATGCCGTCGCTGGAATCGTAGAGGCGCTTGTCCGCGCCATGCAGGTCGCACATGCCACTGTCGTAGAGCCGGTTCCCTTCGCCATCGATCACGATCGAATCGCCGATCACCGCGCCCTTGTTCCGATGCGACAGCAGATAGCCCACCTGCGCCTGGAGTCCGCCGGGGAGCAGGTAATCGTCGCTGGCACCGATACGCAGGAACTCACCGTGCGAGCGCGCCGCCAGTTCGTTGAGCGTCGCCGCGATCCCACGATTCTCCCGACGCACGAACTCCACGGGAATCTCGCTGCCGTGTGCCGCCACCCAATGCGCGATCCGCTCGGCGGTATGATCGGTGGATCCGTCATCGATGATGACGATCTCCTTGGCCGGATAGGGATCCTCCAGCACGCTGTCCAGGCAGCGCTCCACGAAGCCCTCGTGATTGAAGGCGGGGATGAGCACCGATACCAGGGGCGTATGCGTGCCTTCGTCCAGGTCGGCGGTCATGTGCGCAGCCCTCCCAGGTAGTGACGGACCACCAGCAGGTTGAAGAGCAGGTAGCCCACGTAGTTGATGGCGAAGGCGTACATCGCGCCGACCAGGCCGAAATGCGCCGTGCACAGGTAGACGAGCAGCAGGTAACTCAGGCCGAAGGCGATCTCCGAGGCCACGAACAACCGGGTCATCGCCTTCGCCAGCATCACGTAGGAAAGGACGAACGAGGCGATCTTGACCACGTCGCCGATCAGTTGCGGCGCGTAGAGCGCTTCGGCCGTCGTGAAGTCCGTGCTGAAGAGGATCCGCGTGACCCAGCCACGTGCCACGTAGACCAGGGCGGCGAGCACGATCACCGCAGGCAGGATGTGCCGGTAGGCGTTACGCAGCTCACCTACCAGCGCAACGCGCCCGCTGATCGAGGCGAGCTTGGGCAGGTAATAGATGTTGATCGCGGCGGTAAGGAAGAGCAGATAGGCATCGGATACCTTGCTCACCGCCTGCCAGTTCCCCACGTCTTGCCAGCCGAAGCGCAGCGCGAGGTGATCGCGCACCGCGATGTTCACCAGCGGCGGCAACACCGCCGAACTGATCGTCATCAGCGAGAAGGCGGCCAGCCGGCCGTTCATTTCGCGATCGAAACGCAGGCGCGGCAGGCTCTGCCGGAAGTACGGGCTGCGCCACCATGAAGGCAGCGCCACCGCCAGCCACGCCAGCTGGCCGAGAACGAGGGCAAGCAAGGCGCCGTAGAGCTGGAAACGGCTGGCCAGCCAGGCCGCCATGGCGATGCCCAGCACCGAACCGACCACCTGGATGAAGGCGAGCCGCCGCACGTCCATGAAGCCATTGATCACCGCCAGCACGTAGTTCACGGCGGCGATGCCCAGCTGGGCCAGCGCCAGTACGCGAATGAGGCTCGCGAAGCTCGCGTCACCGAGAATCCAGACGGCGAGTTGCCGGCTGAAGACCAGGGCAGAGAGACCCATCAGGCACGAGGCGCATAGTGCATAGGAAAGCGCAGCGGCGAGCAGCCGCGAAAGACGTTGCGGATCGCTACGGTACTCAGCCACGTACTTGACGATACCCGCGCTGATACCGCCGCCGGCAAGCACGGCCAACAGCGACATCAGGCTCATGAACTGTCCCAGCCTGCCGACACCTTCGGGCCCGGCAAACCATGCCACGAGCTTGATCACGACAAGCCCGGCCAGCAGGCGCGCGGCGGTCCCGATGGCCGAATAGAAGCCGGTACGCGCCAGGTTCATGCCGGCCGCCTGAAGCTCATGCACGCGGCAACGACACGCTCGACACTGCCGTGGTCCAGGGTCGGCCCGATCGGCAGGCTCAGGACCTCATCGTGCAGGCGCTCGGTCAAGGGCAGGGTTTCCGGCAGCTCGCCTGCGTACGCCAGCTGCCGGTGCGGCGCCACGGGATAGTGAACCTGCGCGTGAACGCCCTGCGCCAGAAGGTGCGCCTGCAACGCATCGCGATGCGCACTGCGCACGACAAACAAATGCCACGCGTGACGCTCCTCGGCGGACACAAACGGCAGGGCGATCTCGGGATGATGGATGGCGGCGATGTAGCGTCGCGCGATCGCGCGACGACGGTCGACGTCCGCATCGACATATTTCAGTTTCACGCGCAGCATCGCCGCCTGCATTTCGTCCAGTCGTGAATTCACGCCCTGGTAAAGATGACGGTACTTTTCCAACGAGCCGTAGTTGCGCAGCGCGGCGACCCGCTGCGCCAGTTCGGGATCGGCGGTGACGATCGCGCCACCATCGCCGAGCGCGCCCAGGTTCTTGGCGGGAAAGAAGCTGAAGGCGGCGGCGTCACCGAAGGCGCCGGCACGGCGGCCGGACCAGGTCGCGCCGTGTGCCTGCGCCGCGTCCTCGATCACCAGCAGGTCGTGCCGACGCGCGATGGCCGAGATGGCGGGCATGTCGGCCAGTTGGCCGTAAAGATGCACCGGCATGATCGCCCGCGTTCGCGGCCCGATGGCCGCCTCGATGCGCGCCGGGTCCAGATTGAAGGTCTGCGTGTCCGGTTCCACCGCGATGGGCACCAGCCCGCTCTGCGTGATCGCAAGAAAGCTCGCGATGAACGTGTTGGCCGGCACGATCACCTCGTCGCCCTCCGCCAGGCGACCCAGCGAGCGATACGCGCGAAGGATCAGTACGAGTGCGTCCAGTCCATTGCCTACGCCGACGGCATGGGGCAAGCCGCACCACTGGGCGAACTCACCTTCGAAGGCGGCCACCTCCTCGCCGAGGACGTACCAGCCCGAGTCGATCACGCGCGCGGCAGCGGCCTTCAGCTCGTCGGCATGGCGCGCGTTGATGGCACGCACATCGAGGAAGGACACGTCCATTACGCGGCCGACGTCACAGGGCCAGTCCTTCCACATAACGCACGCCGTGCACTTCGCGCAGGAACTGTGCGTAGTCGGTGATGTAGTCGGCTGGATCGTAGAACTGGTCCGCGAGCACCATCAGCACGCAGTCGTCGCTGAAATCGTACAGCTCGCGCCAGACCATGCTGCCAAGCAGGAGACCCTGCGTGGGATCGTCGAGCACGACCGTCGCCGGGCCCGTGCCGTCGTCGAGCAAGAGCGTGACCGAGCCACGCACCGGTACCGCCAGCTGCGTGAGGTGACGATGGGCATGCTGCCCACGGTGCACATCGGGCGTGTTGGCAAAGATGTAATAGACACGGCGAATGTCGAAGGGCACGTTCCGGTTCTGCTCCAGGGAAACGAGCATGCCCCGGCTGTCGCCGTGCTTCTGTAACTGGATGCGCTCGATGTCCATGGTGTCGGCCAGGCCCTGTTGCGTTGATGGCGGGGTACGAAAACTGAGTGCCGGGCCTGCCGTCAAAGGTTGCGGCAACCTTCCGCCGTCCGGGCGGCACTCAATCGCATTGACGGCGATGCGAAGGGCAGCTCGGGCATGGGACTGAACAGGGTGATTCCGTTGAAGGACGGTCCGCTATCGGGTCACCGGTCGGCGCGTGGGGGCCGTCGGGGTCCGGCGCCCCTGCCCCGCCGGATGCGCATCCTGCACTGGCTCACCGTGATTTGCGTGGTCCTGGCCGCAGCGTTCATCCTGACCCGCGACCAGCTCGACGGACGCACCGCGCGCCTCTGGCTACTCGAAGGACATCGTCATTTCGGCCTTTTCGTGCTGGCCCTGTTCGTCATCCGCGTCGTCGTGCGGCTGAGGGCAGGCAAGTTGCCGCCCGCGGGCGATGCACCCTGGCCGATGCGCGTCGCCGCCGGCCTTACTCATATCGCGCTCTACGCCTTGCTGGTCACCCTGCCCTTGCTCGGCTGGGCACTGAGCAGTGCGCAGGGCAAACCCGTGCACCTGTTCGGCGCCACGCTCCCCAACTTCGTGGCAGCCGACGAGGACCTCGCCGACAGCTTGCAAGCCTGGCACCTGGATGCCGCCTGGGTGCTGCTCGGCCTCGTATGCCTGCATGTCGCCGCCGCGCTATGGCACCACTTCGTCATGCGCGACGGAATGCTCCGCCGGATGTGGCCCAAGCGTCGTCGCTGATCGCCCTGAGAAAACAAGGAAATGTCATGTTCTCCCCTCTGATTCGAAGCGTTCGCCGCTGGGCACGCCCCGCACACCTGGGCTGGGCCGTCGCTGCCCTGCTGATGCTCGCCAGCACATCGGTACAGGCGATCCCGGCCTATGCACGGCAGACGGGCTCCGCCTGCGCGGACTGTCACGCGGGCTCCTACGGTCCGCAACTCACGCCGTACGGCATGCGCTTCAAGCTCAACGGCTACACCGATACCGATGGCAAGGGCTTCAAGGTTCCGGTGTCGGGCCAGTTGAAGGAAACGTACACCAACCCGGCCACGGGTAAGAGCTCGACCGACCTGTCCGAGGGCGATCTTTACCTCGCCGGCCGCCTGACCGACCAGGTGGGTGGCTTCGTGAAGATCGAGGCCGATCGCACCGGACACGACACCTACAACACGCGACTGAGCAACGTAGACCTGCGCTTCGTCGCCAAGGAACTGAAGCTCGGCGGCAAGGACCTCACGCTCGGCGTGAGTGTGAACAACAGCCCCGGCTTCCAGGATCCGATCGCCGCCCTGCCGAACGCATCGTTCATCTCGCCGGTGGGCGTCACGGGCACGTTCCTCAGTCTGGCCGCGCCGAATGCGCCGACCGACCGCGTCATCGGCACCACGGTGTATGCCCTCTACGACAAGAACTGGTACGGCGAAGCAGGCACCTATCGATCGCTGCCCACCTCAACGCAGGACCACTTCGGCTACAACATTGCCAGCGATCCCGGCAAGCTTCACGACACTGGCTACTTCCGCTTCGCGTACATGAAGGACATGAAGACGCAGTTCTTCTCGGCCGGCGTCGTGGCGCTCACGACGGATCGCTCGCTGCCTCGCTCGGGTCCCAGCGACAAGCTCACCGATCTGGGCTACGACCTGACTTACCAGTACCTCGGCAATCGCGAGCACATCCTCCAGCTGAGCTACGTCAACATCCTCGAGCAGCGTCACTACGGCGCGGACCTGTTCGGCCCCGGTGGCGTGGTCGCTCCGGATCGCGGCGATGTCCGCGACCAGACGCTCACCGCGACCTACACCTTCCACCAGACCTACAGCCTCGCCGTGTCGCACATGCTGAGCACGGGTACGCGTGACAGCGTGCGCTATCCACCGTTCGGCGATCCGGATGCGACGAGCAACATGATCACGTTGTTCTGGGCGCCGTTCGGCAAGGACGATTCGTACACCACCATCGCCAACCTCAAGCTCGCTGCCACCTGGTACCGCATCACGCGGTTCAACGGTCGCGAAACCAACATCTTCGGCGCTCCCCCTGGCGCCCAACCTACTCGTGCAGGAGATCTGAATGCTTTCTCCCTTTCCGCAAGCGTGGCGTTCTGAGGCTCACCGCGGCCGGTGGCTGCATGGCATCGCGCTCGGTGCGCTCATGGTCGGCTGGCTCGCGGCATCCCCCGCCGCACGGGCCGGCGACGCCACCGCAGGAGCCGACGTCTTCAAGTCCGAGTGCGCCGAGTGCCACACCGTGAAGGAAGGTCGCAACAAGAAAGGCCCCAGCCTGTTCGGTATCGTCGGACGCCAGTCGGGCAGCATCGCCGACTACAGCTATTCCGATGCGCTGAAACAGGCGAACTGGGTCTGGACAGCGGACAAGCTCCACTGGTACCTGTCCCAACCGGCCAAACAGGCCAACCCCGGCACGAAGATGAAATACGATGGACTCACCGACGCGAAGCAGCTGGACGATCTCCTGTCTTACCTGAGCAGCGTGCACTGACCCCATCTGAATGACGACGTGATGCGGCAAAGCGACCCCAGGTCCACACACAGGGGGATTGGGTCGGCACGGTGGCTCGCCACCTTGCCGGCGCGTTGGCGTGCCTGCCTCGCCGTCGGGCTGACGCTGCTGCTGGGCTTGCCCGGAGGCGCACCACGTGCCCAGTCGTCGAGCTTTGGTGGCGTCGTCGCTATCAGCAACCAGCTGGTCGATCGCGGGTTGGCGGTCACGCCGAAGACCCCGGTGCTCCAGGGGGCCCTCTCCTGGACCACGCCTTCGGGCTGGTCACTCGGCCTGTCGGCGAGCACCGAGACACGCTCACCCGGACGGGTGGTCGAGGCCCTGGCCCAGGCCGCGTACGCCTGGACCCTGTCCTCCGACTGGCAAATGCAGACCAGCCTGCTCTATTACCGGTACGGCAACGACTCCCATTGGCGCACCTACGATCGCGTGGAGCTGGGCGCCAACTGGATCTATCGTGATGTACTCACGCTCGGCATTTCCGAGGCCCGGCTTGTCCATACGGGCGGCCGCGGCCCGCGTGGCGCGGCGGATATCGGTTTCCGCTGGCCCGTCGCTCCGCATCTTTCCGTGACCGCCAGCGTGGGAACGGCCCAGTACCTGATCCCGCCCTACAATCGGGAGTACCCTCGCTATCAATACGGACACGCCGGACTGGCGTGGGAGAATGACGGCTGGCGAGTGGAACTCAAACGCATCATCACCGAGCACGCGCCACGACCTGACGGATCGCCGTCAGTCTCACGATGGAATGCGACCGTATCGAAGGCGTTCTGAGCCGGCGCAACCTTTCCCCTCGAAAGGGGGACTCACGCTGGCCTCCCGACTTGTTCCCACAGCCCATGAATGACGCGGACACCGACGCCGAT
>Ga0163161_10001204_pt1 | contig 19478 bp, 21 predicted proteins | sample S45metaG_FD_129847 | JGI IMG/M metagenome (GOLD analysis project Ga0163161, IMG submission 129847) | Switchgrass rhizosphere microbial communities from Kellogg Biological Station, Michigan, USA - S4-5 metaG | ecosystem: Host-associated > Plants > Roots > Rhizosphere > Soil | place: USA... | reverse complement strand
TACCGTGGAGAAGTTGCAGGCGAAGCGACTGAAGGTGAACTCATGATTGCTAAATCCCTTTAGATGAAATTCAGGACTCGCCCAAAACGCGAGGCATTTGCCACCCTGGATACAGGGCTCACTGCAAAGTCCTTTGATCGCGCCGCTAATCCCGGAAAGCTAGTGGGTTAACCGTTCCCTGATAGGAAACGGATCGCAGCCTCGACGACCCCAGAAAACATACATACTGAATGAATGTTTAAATCAAACCTATCATACGCAATGAATGTAAACAATCGCGGGTAGCGATTCAGACGCTCTGGCTTTGAACCACGACAACCTCGAAGTGCAGCCAACATTGTTGGCTGCTCGGCCTTAGGAAATTGGATAAGAGACTAGGGCAGGCAAAGCGCACGCGCACAGCAGAAAGCTGAGTGTTGGTGATGGCTCGAACCCAGGGCGTGCCACTGCGCAACTCCGTACCGATCGTTGTTTCGTTCGCGATCGACGGGATGCCTTGGATATAGGTTTGGTCTACCTCCCCGGTGCGCCACTCCCATTTAACGTTCGGGAAGTTCATGTTGCCTTGGGGGTCTTGAAGCGGAGTGTTGTCGAGGAAAATATCGCGCGCGGTAGGTGTGCCTTCGAACTCACCTTCGCCAACAGCGATCAGCATCTTTGCCATTGCGACAGAGCGCAGGCTATCCGGTGCCTCGGTTGGTGTTTTCGGCTTATCCGAGCCGCCCTTAGCGCCATATACGTCGATTTTCCGTGCTGCCCCCATGCGTTTCTCCAGGCAATAAAAAACCGCCTCATGGGCGGTTTTGGTGAAAGAATTTCCAGGAAAAGCTGCAAGATTGGATTTGCCGCGAGCAGGCTTTAACATGCAGCGAACTCCTCAGTCCCACAAGGAAGTACTCGGTGAGCAAAGCAAGTAAATGGACGCGAATTGCACTCTCAGCACCAGTTTATGCCGCGTCAATTTTATTCGGACTCGTAACGGCTAAAATAAGCGTAAGCGCCGTATTGGAGTTTTTTACGGGACTTATGACGGCCTATGACATAGGAGTGGCACTGGGCAGCTTGGCTATAGGTTTGGTTACTGCGCTCATTACTGGTGGCCTTTGGATGTTGGGCGGATACGTACGAGGGCAGCCAAAACAGATGAAAGCTGAGGCGCCATAATCGTCCTAAGCCTGGTCTTCTGCGTAGATCTCAGCACTGATAATCGCGCCGCCCCAACGGCGCTCCCCGATGCATAGCGGGACCGGGTTACCCGATGCGGTGGTGTTCTTGGCGCTGCCGAAGGCATAGCCAGGCGTATTTTCTGGCGCAGCGCTGGTCTTGAGGCCGCCGGCCTGGGGGCTGAGCATTTGGATCACGCCGCCCAGCGCCATCGAGCCGCCCATCATGATCAGGGCGGAACCGAAAGGTGCCATGGTGCCGAAGCTGCCCCCAGTGATCACTAAACCGACGACGATAAGGACAGCTCCAATGATGGTCTGCAACGCTCCACCACGCTTGCTGCCGGTGATTACCGGGGCAATACGAATGTCGCCAGCACCGGCAAACCCAAGTTCATTTTCACAAAGGTTTGTCGCGCCCCGGAAGACGGCGAACTCAACGCCCCTCGACTTGGCATTGGACAGAAACCGTTCGAAGCCTGGGATCTGAACGCATAGCGCCTTGATTGCTTCGGCTGGCGATCTCACGGCCATTCGAAAAGAGCGTCCGAACTGCCGAAGCTGGCCATAGAGCAAAATCGTAGTCATGGGTTGATAGTTGATTGCCAGTGCTGCCATAAAAATCTCCGGACAAGAAAAAGGCCCGCCGAAGCGAGCCTTGTAAGCCATTTGGTTGCTATAGACAGCCCTGAAGAACAGCCAATCGTTTGTTTGCAATCCAGTTGGGCAGCACTACGTAATATTTTGAAACCGAGCCAGCCCCTTCAGGCTGCACGTCCACAAAATAAGCAGAGGCCTCTGTGAAAACGGTGTAACCGCTTGGTCTTCCAGCTTGAAGTGTTGCACCTGGCGTACCGCCGAAAATTGCCTGATTTTGCCATTCGTACTGAACGCATTCCGCGACGTCTTTATCCGACTTTTTCGAATGCAGAACCTTGTAGGGCCCATCTTGGCGGGCCTCGTTCATCGTCGGCGCCATGCACCCCGCCAACAGCAGAACCGCCAACGACCCCAAAAATAATTTCATGCCGGTACCACCTTAAATTTTCGGATATGACTTTATCACTGTGGCGGTGAAAAATCGTCCAGCTTTTAGAGAGCTCCGTTCGTCGCCAACACGGAACTTTTCCAAGAAAATCGAAAAACATTGCTAATCTTCAGCCCACAGGTTGCCATCATGCCTAGCCATTGCCGATACGTCGGAGTCGACTTTATGAACATACAAGCGGCTGCATTAACACTGACCATAATCGCCACCTCTATGGAAACCTTCGCAGGAGCTAATTTCTACCCTCCTGGACACTTCGCGATAGATGGGGTTCCCGTAAACTGTCGCATGTACCCTACAATTGTAACTACTTCGATTCCTGACTCAGCAATGTTTAACGGGCAGGCAATACTTTTGAATCCTGCCGTAATTGGAGGGCTACCTACACCTCTGAAGCTTTATGTCTACGCCCATGAATGCGCCCATGGCATGGGCTACATAAACGAATCCCAAGCGGATTGCGTCGCTATAAAGACAGGAAGAAATCAAGGCTGGTTTCCTCCACAGGCTTTCAATGATTTAATAGTTATGTTTCAGAATAACCCGGGTAGCTTGCGCCATCCACCGGGGCCGGTGCGCGTTCAGAATATGTACCAGTGTTATCAGGACACTTCATCATGATCAGCGATACCGAGAGCAAGACAGCTGATCAAAGTGCAAACCACACAAACATTGAACGCTATTCTGTATTCATCTTCGGGGTTACGTTCCTGAGCGTGATGATTATACTTTCCATCTGGATACCGGAACCAACTAAGTCTCAATTCTTCACGTTCAAGTTGGCCATGGCATTATCTGCAGCGGGAATAGGCGCACTGCTGCCGGGCCTGCTGGAACTTAATATTCCACTCATCCCAACTAGCTTCATAAAAGCTAGCGGAGCAATCGGTTTATTTATTATAGTTTGGTACACCGACCCAGCTAAACTTGCGATTGACGGCATCGCACCTCCACCCACTGCGGAGGCACCTATTGTGGGTGAAGAGTTTATTTCGCTACTTGACTCAAAAAATTATCAACAAGCATACCGAATGTTCTCGGCCGCACAGAAACAGACCATTTCAGAAAAAACATTTACGCAATTATCAAACAACGTGCGAGTGCCGCTTGGCAAGCGAACCAAAGGCCCAATAATCAGTAATGTAACCCCTACCGAAGAGCTTATGGGAAAACATGGCCCATTCGTCGGCCTCCAATACCAGTCTAAATATGACACCCAAAGAAGTGTCTGGGCAGACTTCATTATACTAATAGCAGAAGAAGGAGACTGGAAGATCCAATCCCACACTATTGCACCTTGCACACCACCAAATTGTTCACCAATACCAAGCTTTTAACCTCCCCAATTTAGAGATCACTAACAACAAAATCTCAACCACCTATTATTTATGAATTGCTTACCTACCTCAACTTACTCATCAATAATCATAAGTACGTATTGCCTGCCTCAATATCATTCGTGTGCGATCGACCCAAGGCCCGCCATAGACGATGATCTCGGACGGCGTGCCGTACAGGTGGTGCAGCAGGAGTGGGCCTGGCCCGAACGTGCCGGACTCTTCGCCGGGCAACGCTGGATCGGTACCGAGGTAAATCCCGGCATGGTTAGGGTGAGCGGTGCGGCCAACCTGCATGACGATCATGTCGCCACGTTGTGGGCGGTCGACACGCACGAAACCTGCAGCCTCGTAGTTCGCTTCGTAAAGGCTGGCGTTCTCCGCACTCTCCCACCAACCATCGGTGCGCTGGAATGCTTCGAACTCAAGGCCCCACTCACGTTGATACCAGTCAGCGCAGACCTGCCAGCAGTCCCAGGCCCCATGTACGAAGGGGCGCTTGAGCAGCGGCGTGCTGCCCGTAGGTGTGATCGTCCTTAAATCCCCCTCCGGCCACGACAGAATATGCCAGGGCAACGCCGTGGCCTCGCACATGGCCAAGTCATGCGGTGACGGCCTGCTGGTGGCGTCCGGGTGTGAGTGAACGATGCCGATCACTTCGCCCATGTCTTCCGCTGCGGCGTAGTCCTCGGGATCGAGCCGGAACTCTTCGTTCGGCTCCGTGGCAATGTTCCGGCACGGGAAATACTTCTGCTTGCGGCCGATGGCCAGCAACAACCCACAGCACTCTTTCGGGTACTGAGCCGCCGCGTGCGCCTGGATGGCCGCGATGATGTGCTTACGCATGGTCAGCTCCGGGCTATGAGGGACACGGCAGGGAATCCACCAAAGGAAAGTTCGTTGTTCTCACCGAAGCGCAGCTTGCAGGACGACAAACAGCCCTTGCACTGGTCCAGGGCTGGATTGTCGGTTGGGTTGTCCTCGTCGTCGAACATGGCCGCGCCGGTGTATCCGCAATCCGGTCCACGGTAGCCGTTGGTCATGGCCCAGTGGCAGAAGGTTGTCATCTGCCGTCCGGGGAGTCCGTGGTTATCGATCTCACCCGGGGAGGAAAGCTCCCATACCACCGCCTCGCCGTCCTCGCTGGTTTTCTGGTCGATGTACCAGATCTCCAGTGCCTCCTGAGTCGGGTCTGCGGTTGGGTTCCCCTCGGGGAAGTTGGCTGCGTCCAGGTACTGGGCCAGAGTCTCACGGACCGTCAGCTTGAACTTGAGCATGTCCTCGAAGGCCAGGCACAGCGCCGTGACGCGCCCGTTGACGTTGCCGGCGGCGAAAGTCGGCCGAGAGGCGGTGCCGTCGCTGCTCGAGGAGATACCCTCAATCTGCACCGGCCAGGCCGCGTACTCTTGGCCCTGCCAGATAATCGACTTGGCGGGCAGGTCCTCTTCGGAGCCCTCGTAAGCCAGCAACTCCTCAGCCGTATGCGGGATAGCGTGACCGTGGAAGCGAAGGTAATCGGCGCCGTACTCGGTGCCGTCAATTTCGAACAGGCGAATCTCGCCACCGGGCTCCAGTTTCTGGATGTCCGTGATCAGTGCCATGGGTGGTTATCTCAGGGGTGAAAGGTTTGTTCGAAGGTGGCGGTGATGGCATAGACCTGGCCCCCGCGGTGAACTGGCTTGTAGCCGTTGCACTTGTAGAGCCCTAGCACGCCAAGAGGTGGCGTCCAGAGAAACGCTTTTGCCCCTTTCTCCAGGCCTTCGGTGACGGAGTCGATAGCAGCCTTAGCAGACTCGACCGCCATGTGTAGCAACCATGCTTGGCTTGGAGATATCACCAGCACTTCCATCCCGGCCTCACACAGCGAGACGATGTCGTCTCGCCCTACCTGGTACACCGAAAACCGGATCGGCTGAAACAGAAGCAGGCACAGACAAGGGACCACTGGACGAAAGTTGAAGAGAGGTATTTGACGCGAGCATTCAAGGAGGCCCGGGAGGCTGCGAACTGCTACGCGGGGTGGAAGGAAGAAGAGATGCCAGGCTTTCACGAAGTGCAAGCGCTGTCACTGCATCTGTACAAGAAAGCCGGAAAGGATGGTCAGAAGATTGCAGGCCATGCGAGCGAGGGAATGACCAAGAACTACCAGCGGGACCACGAGGAAATCATCTGGTCCGAGGCAATTCCGGACTGTGGGGAGGTGGCAGGTTTGGCACTGGTGACGAAGTCGGCGGGAAGAAGCGGGATTATCCGAGACAAAACGAGCTAAGCCAGGTAGATCAAGGGTTTCCGGCCTGCACCTCTTATCAACTCAACCCTGAATCCGTGCCAAAGACGCGCTAAACAAAAAAGACGACATTTAGAGAGGTATCGCACCCTTTTGCAGATTCTTTGGCATACGTTGCTCTTCATCTAATAATCATTAAAGAGCCCGAGAACAAGGCCTCTTGACCCACTTCCTGATCATCAAACTGGTTCTTTTTCTAGCGGACGAAAAGGGTGCGAGCACCTTTTCTGTTTCCAACGTTTCGTTTTGATATCAAACCATTGTTTTATAAAGGTTTATTTTTACTTTCGTGTTAATGGTCAGGTGATTTAAAACGGATGCAAAAAGAAACAGATGCAACGCATTTCCCCCGCCACCTTTCTATCCCCTACGAAACGTTAGCTCTTGCCGATCACATGGGAAACCGCTAATGTCCACATGTCGCTGCACATCAGCGACCGGGTTTGACGGCCCGAGCAAGTTGGCGCATAAGCGCCCACCATTCGACAGCAGGCGCTTTTTTTTGTGCCTGCCGTTTCGTGTTATGGCGGCTGTGCGTGGGGCACCTTCGGGTGCGCTGGGTGCCAACTTTCCCGGTCCGTCAACCCGCGCACAGCTGCCACCCTAAATCGTTTGACGGCGATTGGTGACAGCTCCACATATTAAGTTGGAGCAACACCCCATGAAGCAACATACCCGCAATCCGTCCGCTCTTAGCCGCGCAGCAGCCCTCAGAGCTATGGCTCTCTCCGCTCTGCGAGCAGACTCATCACTTTCCGTACGCCTTGGTCGCTACAACGCCGCTATGGAAAAGGCCCGTGCTCTTGAATCAAGCCACGATGTTGCGGAGGTGACCCATGGCTAACTTCAAGCCTCTCGACTCCAACTCACAAGGCTCTTCAAACCCAGTCCTTTACCTCAATGACAGTGCAACTCGACGGGATCTGATGGACGCCGCTGACTGGCGTCTAGGTGCCGTTAAAGACCTGCTATCTGTATTGAGCGTTTGCAATGCAGATGACACCGGGGCTCGGGACATCGCGAAGGTTTCGCGTGCTCTACAGCTACTCGTTGAAGATGCTGACTGTCTATACCAGGCCGCTCGCCAAGCAGCATAGCGATAGCTACAGGCCCTGGTGCCAATGGCACCAGGGCCTGTCGTCCGGTAACGAAGCAGGAGGTCTGCTGATGCAAAGCTGGTACACCGCCAAAGAGCTCGCCGGTTTAACTGGCATGCCAAAAACGACTCAGGGCGTTAGGAAAACTGCATCGCGTGCGGGTTGGAAAAGCCAACTTAGGCAAGGCTCAAAAGCACATGAATTTCCATTCGTTCAATTACCGGTCGATACCCAAACAGCGCTAATTGCCCAATCAGTCGCAACGCTGCAAACGTCACCGAGTGCCAACACCTCCCAAGTTTTATTAGAGCGTGACACTGTTTTTCCGTCACGCTTAAACGAAAGTCAACGCTCTGTAATGACGGCTCGCCTAGCTTTTGTGCGCGAGATCGAGCGATTGAATCACACCATCAGTCAGCAACGCGCCATCGAGACTCTAGTAAGTCTGGCGAAAGCCGACCAACTCAGCAGATACCTGACCGGTCTCGTAGAACGGGCGAACAATCGTAAATCCGGCGAGCGGTCTTTGAGCGAGCGCACGCTAAAACGCTGGCTGGCCGACTATCGTAAAAAGGGTGAAATCGGCTTAGCTCCAGCGCACCGCCAGAAAGACTTGAGTCTGCCAATATGGTCAGCGGCATTCCTAACTTGCTATCAGCGCCCGACTAAGCCCAGCGTCGAAGCCGCTTATGCCGAGTTTGCCCTCAAGCATCCAGCCGAGCGCCCGAGTATTCATGTCGTCCGCCGCTTCCTTAATAAGTTGAGCGCCGAGGCCCGTGAGCGCGGCCGTCGCTCCCCGCAGGAGCTGAAGGCCCTACAACCCTTCAAGCGCCGGACCACAAAAAACCTGCTCCCATGCGATGTGCTTACCGCCGACGGCCACAAGTTCGACGCCGAGGTATTGAACCCGCGCACCGGCAAGCCTTACCGCCCGGAAGTAACCACCGTCCTTGACGTCGCAACGAGGAAGGCACTGGGTATTTCCATCGGTGAGGCCGAGTCAACCATCGGCGTGATGGACGCCCTGCGTGACGCCATGCAGCACGGCATGTTCGCCATGTTCTACGTCGACAATGGCTCAGGCTTTCATAACGACACCGTCCGTGAAGTGGTCGACCGTCTCGGCGGCACCATGACCCACGCATTGCCCTATAACAGCCAGGCACGCGGTCTTATCGAGCGCTCCCATCAAACGATTTGGGTCAACGCGGCCAAGAAACTAACAAGCTATATCGGCGCCGACATGGACAAGCATGCTGGCACCAAAGTACATCGGATCGGCCGCAAAGAGCTGCGCGAAACCGGCCGCACCCGTTTGATTCCGACCTTTGCCGAGTTCATGGCCGGTGTCGAATATGAGATTGAAACCTACAACAATAGCCCGCACCGGGGGCTCGCCAAACTCCGCGATCCGCTGACCGGCAAAATTCGTCACATGAGCCCAAATGAGGCCTGGAGCGCAGCCGTTGCCGCTGGCTGGGAACCGATTGTTGCACCCGCCGATTTGTTGAATGACCTGACACGCCCGCAAGTTATCCGCCCGACACGTCGCGGCGAAGTTACCTGGGCCGGCGAAACCTATTTCCTGGACGCTTTGCGTAACTTTCAGGGCGAGCAAATCCGCCTGGCATACGACGTGCGCGATTCATCCCGCGTTTGGGTCCGCACATTGGACGGGGAGTTGATCGGCGAAGCAGTCCTCGACGGCAACGCCAGCGACTACATTCCGAAATCCATGATTGAAAAGGCCTACGACAAACGTGAGAAAGGCCAGATGAAACGCGCCGTGGACAAGCTGGAAACGCTGACCGGCAGCCGCGTAGAAATGGTCACAACCTCAGCCGCCCCGTCCGCCGACCTCAGTGCCGAGCAACTGGCCGACGCTCAGCGCTTTGCCGCAAGCCTTACGGCTCCCAAAACCAGCAGATTCGAATTACCCAGCGACCCGATAGGTAGGTATCGACTGTGGAAAGCACTAAACAGGCGCTTCCAAGCCGGGGAGATTCTTAACGGAGAAGAAGGTTTATGGCATGAGCGATACCCGCGCCATCTCGACTTTACCGCCATCAAGCGGATGTATGAGCACACCAACTCGTAGGGCCATTGCCAACGCTGATGGCCGATAGCACGAAAACAGCATGGAGAAGTACGGAATGAGCGCACCGAAGATAGTCCCCCTGACGAACGTCGGCTTGCTGGCCAGCGCAGTTGAGCGTGCTATGGCACGACCATCCAACTTACCCGGATTAGTGGTGATGTACGGTGCTAGCGGGCTAGGCAAAACCGTGGGAGCAACATTCGCAGCGAACATCTATCGCGCCTATTACGTCGAGTGCCGGGACACTTGGACAAAGAAGGCCTTTCTCGCAGCCGTTTTGCGGGAGATGACGATAGTGCCAAGCCGCACCATGTCGGAGATGGTCGATCAAATCGCAGATCAATTGTCACGAAGCGGGCGTCCTCTCATCGTCGATGATGCACAGTACCTTCTAGAAAAGGCAGCGGCCAATGTTCTGACCGACATCTATAACGCCAGCCACGGGACCATTGTTCTGATCGGAGAAGAGCGCGTACCGTTCAGCCTAGCCAAGCTTGAGCGCCTACATAATAGGGTTTTGGAGTGGGTGCCAGCACAACCTGCCACACAGGAAGATCTGCGAACGTTGTCAGCCGCCTGCTATCCGCACCTCCAGATACATGACGACCTTCTTGAAGACCTACGAAAAGCCGTGCGTGGCTGCTTACGTCGAGTGGTGGTAAATCTTTACCGCCTTCAATCCGAAGCCCAAGCGTTCGGCTGGGACTCTGTTGATAGCGCGCAGTGGGGAGACCGTGGCTGGTTCACCGGCGAGGCACCATTGCGGAGAACACTCTGATGGGCATTGGCCGAAAGCCCGCGCACACGGTCATTCAGGACGGTAAAAGCAATCGTCAGCGTGTGTGGGAAATGATTAGAAAGCATCCTGAGGGGATTAGTTGTTACACCATCAGTCGGCGTACTGACCTCAACGATGAAACCGTTCGGACATATGTAAACAGCCTGAGGAAAGCTGGCTACCTAGAGCGCGGCGACGGTGTTGGAGATCGAGTAGAATTCCAGCTAGTTCGTGATGTGGGCGCCGAGGCACCTCAGGTTCGATTGGACGGAACCCCAAGCCAACAAGGTCGCGGTACAGAAGCCATGTGGCGCACGCTCAGGATGCTGGATGACGTCAACGCGACCGAGCTTGCGCTGTACGCCAGTACATCAGCGCCGACAAGTATTGCCACAGCAAAAAACTATCTCAAGTGGTTGAACTGGGCTGGTTATCTGAGCGTTGTCACTCCAGCGCAACCTGGGAAGCAAGCGCGCTATTGCCTTGCGCATGGAATGTACACAGGGCCAATTGCACCGATGATTCAGCGTCGAGGGCAGGTCTTCGATGCCAATCTGGGAAAGGTCACGTTTATCCGGCAGTCCAAACCGCCCCACGAGTGATCAGCGTCTCCTGCGGCCTAGAAGAGACGGTACGCGTCGTATCTAATTCATAGCTACCCATACGCTTCCGCCCTATGTGATACCTCAGCGCCCTCGGGTACTATCGCTTGTCAGGATACTCACATAGGGAGAATTACAGTGATCCTCATATCTGCCGAAGTCGGACCGTTTCGATCAATCAACTCAGCTCAAAATGTAGAAATCGACCCTGACGTTACTGTTCTGGTCGGTATGAACGAGGCTGGAAAAACTGTTTTTCTTAAAGCACTGCATAAGTCTCAAGACGCATTAGGAAAAGAGAAATTCAATCCTACTGATGACTATCCGCGTAAAGACTACACTGCCTACATGAAAAGGCATGCAGCAAAACCCGAAGCCGCTACAACATTAAGATATCGCCTAAACCAAAATGAAATCGATCAAATAAACAACGAGTTCAAAACGAGCATTTCTGAGGGATTCGAATTTTCTATTATTCACCGATACAACAATGGAAAAACAATTGGCATACATGTCGATGAGAAGCCCGTAATCAACGTTCTAGCAGGGAACGCTGGGTTAAGCAGCGACGCAACGAAAGCTATAAAAAGTTGTAACACCTTGAGAGAGGTAGTAGCGCAGCTCAATGAGATCGACCTCAATGAGACTGACACCAACTTCCTGGCAGAGCTAGAAGTAAGAACAACAGAGACTGACTGGGGGAGCGTTATACAGTATGAAATATGGGAATTTTTGTCTGAAAAAGTCCCAAAGTTTCTCTACTTTAGCGACTACGACCTGCTACCAGGGAAACTAAACCTCAAAGATCTTGCGCAACGTGTAGCAAATGTTAAGGCAGATCCAAGCAATGCCGACCGCCATATGCAGCCGAAACATCAGGCAGTATTAGCCTTGCTTCGTATGGCAGACGTAGATATGGATGACTTTTCCGGAACCACCGGTTACGAAGAACTGAAGGCAAAGGTGGAAGCGGTCTCAATCAGCTTGACGGATCAAGTCTTAGAATTCTGGAAGCAGAACGAAGATCTTGAAGTGGAAGTGGATATACGCTCCGACACCAATGATGAAGCTCCGTTCAATGATGGCCCCAACCTATATCTCCGTATAAAAAACCGTCGCCATCGAGGTGTGACCACTCCCTTTGATCAACGTAGTCGAGGGTTTATTTGGTTCTTTAGTTTCTTGGTGTGGTTTGACAGCGTCCAACAACAACTAGACCCATCAGGAGCACCAAAGCACAACCAATTGGTCTTGCTTTTAGATGAACCTGGGCTTGCATTGCATGCATTAGCTCAAGCAGACTTCTTACGCTATATAGACGATCTCGCAAAAGATCATCAAGTTATTTATACAACTCACTCGCCCTTCATGGTAAATTCAAACCGCCTCCACCAAGTACGCGTGGTTGAAGACAAGTCACCAGGTGGGACTATAGTTTCTGATAATTTGTCAGGATCTGATGCTCGGACTATTTTCCCACTTCAAGCTGCGCTGGGTTGGAGCGTTGCTCAAAATCTCTTCATTGCAAGTAAGAACTTGTTAGTTGAGGGCCCGTCTGAACTTGCATACCTACTCACTGCCTCAGCCCTTCTAGAGGCTTGCGGTGAAGAAAGCCTCTCGTCGGACGTAACTATCGTTCCTGTTGGAGGCCTAAGCAATGTAGCGACCTTTGTGTCCTTGTTAGGGGCAAACGGTCTTGAAGTCGCAGTGCTTCATGACTTCAGTGGAAAACCTGAACAGAAGCTTGATGGATTAATTCAGCAAAAACTGCTGGCAAAAAAATCAGTGTTTAACGTTTCACAATTTCGCGACGCATCAAAATTCGGCCAGAACACCGTTCCAAGCGACATCGAAGATCTTCTCCCGATAGGGCTTTACCTTGAGTACTTTAATAAGACCTATACAAAGGAGCTCAAAGGCGTCCCGGTCCTCGAATCCGAGCTGCCGGAAAGTGATCGCATCGTACATCGTATAGAGCGAGCCCTGGAGGCTAGGGAGATCAAAGTACGACCTTCGGGTGGCTTCAATCACTACGCGGTCGCAGCAGCTTTCTCTACCGCCCCACCAGAAACACTTGATGAGGCCACGCGCCTGAGGTTCAGTGCGCTTTTCAAGTCAATCAATGACGTTCTCACCTCATAAATCACTGCTCGGCACCTCAGCCGGTCCGCCCCCGACGACCGGCTTTACTTCCCGAAAGAATTGTATCTGCCTATAGAGCGATTCAAGGCGCGCAAATCCCTAAGCCAACCGCTGATCTATCTTTCTTTCGATCAGCGTTTCTAACACGGGTCTAACGCCCTTCATGGCTGCGTAATACGGCCCACTCCCACGTGATACGCCATTCAATGCGCAAAATCGCGGGTCACGGCTTCACTCGAATGCCTTCTCTATATAAGTCGGCGCTGTTGTTCCGCGCTGAAAACCTTAAACCCCCCTGATATACGAACCTCTAAGAGAAAGCGTTTCAATGATTCCTGTCGACGCAAGGTTGGTTGGAGACATTGAAATGCATGAAGCCGAGAAAAAGGCCGAACGAAAGAAAGAATTGAGTCCTTTGCCTAAGAGCATGATAGAGATGCTCGAAATAATAGAGCACTCCATTAATAAAGAAATGGAACTCGATGCTTCACCCCATCACTTGGCTAAATCGGCAGTTATCGCTATATGCGATGTGATGGGCGGTGGAATGATTTACCTACCACGCGGTACAGCACTAAAGAAAAAGCTGAGGAGTGAAGCTCTTTACTCTGACTTCCTGATCGGCATTTCGCATGAAGAGTTAATCAGGAAATATGCAATAGCTTCACAGACCGTGTACGACATCATCACTAATGAACGCGCAATGAGTCTTGAAGAGAGATTTAAACAATAAGGGGGTTCGGGGTGTGAGCGAACAAGATGAGCAGAGCAAAATGGGAAAACGGGTTCCAAGCGCCACCTGGGAAGGAACTGCGCTGAAGCTTTTCAAATCAGTTGAAAGCTCAATTGCACATGCTTTTGAGAAAGGTTCTACTCCAGAACATCTTGCAAGTGAAGTGATCACGGGACTTTCCAAGTATTTTGGAGGCCGAGTTATTTATATCCCCAAAGGTTTCAGATACGACCGAGAACAGCGCAATAAAGAAATATATAGCGACTGGAAAAACGACGTATCAATTAGCGAACTATCAAAGAAGCATGGACTCACGTCTGCAACAACGTATGACATCGTTGCCAACTTCGCAAACGAAGAAGGCTTGAAGAAATCAAAAAACAGGTTTATCAAATGATCGTTACACAAAACACCATTAATGCACTATTCGTTGCTTTCAAAGCAGTATTCCGAAAAGCACAAACAGGCACGCCGACCGATTGGCAGAAAATTGCCACCATCGTACCGTCCTCGACTCGCAGTAACACCTACGCTTGGCTGGGACAGTTTCCAGCATTCCGTGAGTGGGTAGGTGATCGCGTATTGAAGGATATGGCGGCTCACGGATACACCATTGATAACAAGAAGTATGAAAGCTCCATCGTTGTATCGGGTACCGATATCGAGGATGACCAAATTGGGGTTTACTCTCCGCTGATCGAGGAAATGGGGCGAGCATCAACAGCCCACCCGAACGAATTGGTCTTCGCCTTGCTCAAGGCGGGCCTCACTACAAAGTGCTATGACGGCCAAAACTTCTTCGATAACGATCACCCGGTTTATCCGAACAGCGACGCGACCGGGGACGCGGTCTCGGTCAGCAACTTCCAAGATGGCGCTGGCCCAGCCTGGTATCTGCTCGATGTCAGCCGAGCGATCAAGCCGATCATCTTCCAGAAGCGTCAGGACTATGACCTTAAAGCGATGACCCGTGTTGATGATGAGTCGGTGTTCATGCGCGATGAGTACCGCTATGGCGTGGATGCGCGGGTTAACGCTGGGTTCGGTTTCTGGCAGTTCGCCTACTGCTCGAAAGCACCTCTCACTGTCGAGAACTATGAAGCAGCTCGCGCCGCGATGATGGATTTCAAAAGCGACGGTGGCCGACCTCTGGGTGTTGTTCCGGGCATGTTGCTGGTGCCGCCAGTGCTTGAAGGTAAGGCTCGTTCGCTCCTGGTTAAAGATGCCAGCGGCGGAAATCCCTGGGCAGGTACTGCGGAACCTCTGGTCAGTACCTGGTTAAGCTGATTTAGGAGTTGTCACGATGACTAATATTGATAAGCGTTGGGAAGGCTTGACCATCGGCGGTGAGCTGGCAGTCGGTGTGTACTACGCCGGGTTGCGGCACAAGACATTCACCATGCGTATTCCGCTGGCAGGTGACTTGATCGACGTCCAGAGCGAACATCCTGAAGCGTCATTGCATGTGGCGACCATGGCTATTTATCACCGCCAGTTGTTATCGCTTGGTGATATTCCAGCCGAGGCGCTGACCTTCGATTTGCTGCGGTCTGAACTTGCAGAAACTGACTTGGCGTTGTTAGGTGCCGCCGACGAAGCACTGGAAAAAAAGCTCGCGCTGCCGAGCGCAGCAAGCACGGTTGGCGAGAAGTCGAACACGCCCTTGTCCGATTCGGCTACCGACTCGACGAAATAAACCGAATGCCTAAATCGGAGGTCGAGGCACGTCTCGACCTGCTCATAGGCAAACAAAAAACGGGTACTCGCTACGTGAGTAAACGACGCAAGAAAACCAAGGGGTAATTCATGTCCGCCGATCTACGCGTCGCATTACGTATCCAGGCAAATTCGGGTAACAGCCGACGCGAGATCGCGGGCTTGAATCGCGACCTGCGCCAGGCAGGTAAAGAAGGCGCTCGTGCCCTGGCAACTGAAGGTCAAAAAGCACAAACATCTATTTCAGGTATTGGCCGTGCAGGCGTCGGCAGCTTTAAAGCGATTCGCCAGGCGATGCGGGACAGTACCAAAAGTGGGCGAGAGTTCCGCACCGAGGTCATTCAGACAGGTGCAGGGCTCAAGGACATGGGCCAAGCCGCCCGTCGCGCCTCTCAGGAGACCAAGGCAACTCTGCGCAATGCAGAGCGTGAGGGCATCACGCCGCTTCGCACTGGTGTTGATCGTACCAGCACGAGCTTTCGGCAGTTAGCTCGTGCCGCGACCAGCAGTTTACGCACTATTAAGTCAGTGGCCGCTGCCACTCGGGGCGAGATCGGTCGGGTCAGGGGCATGATGTCTGGCGTTAACGGTCACTTAGCCGGGGCGGGGTTGGGTATCGGTGTTGGGCTTTCGGTAGCGAACAGTGCGAAGACTGACCGAAGGATGATCCAGCTGGGACAGACGGCCAACATGTCGCCTGCTCAAAATGAGGATATGCGGAAAGAGATATTCCGAGTATCAAAGTCGTACGGTAATGATCCTGACTCTATTCTGGGCGGTGCAGAAGCCTTGTTGGCTGGTGGTCTCAGTCCAAAGGCTGCGAAGTCGAGTATTGATGCTATCGGACAGGCAAGCGCCCTGCGCAACGCTGATCCGACTATTTTGGCGGGCGCCGGCATGGCGGCAAAAGAGGCTTACGGCTTCGACCTGGAGAACCCGGCAACGATGCTGGATATTCTTCAGAAAATGACCATCGCAGGTGATGCGGCCAAGGCCGAACTGACTGATCTAGGCGACATCTTTAGCAAGGTCGGCGGCAATGCGAATGCCGCAGGGTTCAAGTTTCACCAGTCGTTGGGATTGATCGAAGCCCTTTCAAACGTAGAACCTAATGCCGAAAACTTGCGCACGATGACTGGTAATTTCTTATCGGTTTTCAATACCGGTACGTATCAGCAACAAGTCAGCAAGACTACGGGTGTTGAGTTTTTCAACAAGGATAAAAGTCGTCGCGACCCCTTCGATGTGATTGCGGATCTGCGCAAGAAATACGACAAGATGCCTGATGACAAAAGTCGCGCTAGCTTCTTCAATGTGGTGTTCAAGAGCATGGATCGTGATGCTGTCACTGCATGGCGATGGATGCTCACGGGGGATCGCCAGAGCAATATGGTTGATATCTCTGGCAAGGCTCACAACGCGGCTCCCATTTTCAACCAGCAGCTCAAGGAAAACACTGGCAGCGCCACCGGAACGGCTGGGCGTATGCGAGCCACGTTAAGGGACGCCACCGATCGTATGTCGCGTCCTATCAATGAAGCCTTTGCCAATATGGGCAGCTATCTGCTCGATGACCTGAACCTGTCAGGCGAGCAAATGATAGGTCTGGGTGCCGCTACCGCGATTGGCGGTTACTACACTGGGCGCGGCCTCAAGAAAGGCGCAGGGGCGCTGCTGAACAAGCTACCAGGCATGGGCAATCCATTGGAAACCATGCAAGGGATCGCTGTCGGGAAAGTGCTGGAAGAGGCCACGGGCGTCACCTCAGTATTTGTAACCAACTGGCCGGGCAATATGGGTGCAGGCGTCTCAGCCGATTTATCGTTGGGCTCGTCCACTGGGAAGAAGCCCCCTCCAACTCCCTCTGCCTTCACAAAATGGGCAAAGACTCTGGAGCCATACGCCAAGGCTGCGGCGGTATATATGCTGACCCAGACACCCAAGATTGCGTCCAAGTTACCTCAGCTCGCGGGGGCATTCATTCCCGGCTCTACACCCCAGGACGACGCAACCAGGGCGAATCAGGCTCAACGTAGCAAGCTGTTGAGTGATGGGCAGAAGGCTTACTACAGCGCGTTCTATCGCAATCGGGATAGCCTCTCAGAGCAAAACCCTGGAGCGGCCGACAGCTGGATTTCAAGCCAAGCCTCACGTTTGTCTCACCAGCAAACAGGTATGACAGCCCAGGGGACATCGGTCGCTGGGGCCAATGAATGGGCTCAACAGCAATCCAACAACCTTCTAGGTAGTGCAATGGGCGGAGTGGGTGGATTGAATAACGCCATCAGCCGCTTGGAAGGCGTACTCAATCGTCCCTTCATATTTGAGGTAAGGACCGATACCAACACAGTATTCGCGGAGTTCGAACGGCGAGTAGATATGCAAATGCGACGTGGTAGGTAAGTAGCACTAGGTTGTTGAGGGAAAGGGATGGTTTTACTTCTCCGTTTGCCATCCCGTTGCAGTTTGGCCTTGGACGCCTGGTTAGCGTTCCAAGGCTTTTTTTTGCCTCACCATCACGGGTCTGGCAAGTGCATGCGTAGATGACCTACCCTACCAATCCCATTTACTGAGTTGTTGCCGCCACAACCTCCATGCCTACAGTCAGGGAGCTTGATGTGTGTCGGCACATTAGGCATCTATCTGCACCGGCTCAGGGCTGCCACCGCCCACATCCCACCACGAGTTTTATCCCTCCATTGCGGTAGGTTAAATATGTTCGAAGCGATCACTTATAAAAATGCGATAGGACCAGGGCCTCTGATTGATATCGGTGCACTCGCAGAAGGGCTGATTTTCTATGGACGGGTAGTGATTGCGGCTAATAGCGCGACCATTGAGGAGCTACTCACTCGTATCCCACCTTTCATACTCTTATCCTTACTACGAGATGGAAGACTGGAAATCCATTACATGGAGGACCACACAGGGGTATCAAGCGATACGCTTAGCAACGGAAGAACGGTGCATGGCCTGATCAGATTCTCGTCTCCTGATCATACAATCGAAAAAGTTGGGCCACAGAAATTTAGAGCCGCAGCAGGTAACAGCAGCCAGGCAAAAATCGGTGCAAGCCAGTTCACACGGCTCCTCAACCCCCTTAGTCACTCGGGGTTTAATCAAGAGTCTTTGCTTCAAACCTTTTCGGAAGGAGATACGATTCAAGACACCGTTAAAGCCCTCATTCGTGAAGTAGCTCCGACCTTCGAAAGCCTGAATGACTTTCGGTTTCAGGTTGAACGAGAGCGGAATGGGCAGTTCTCGGTTGATACGAACATCGACTTTTCTAGCCTCAACAAGATTTACCACCAAGTAGTACCTCCCGAACACTCAAGCCTTACGGATGCATACATATTGGCTTTGGTGCAGGGGGCATACCTAACAAGCTTTCTGGCTGCGTCACTGGATACAGAGATTGCAGTGCATCCTATTGAAAAGGTGGTGCAAGCAAGCGCCATAGACTCAGTAGTCAGGAAATATACCCAAAGCCAGCTACAGATTGAGCGTTTCGCGGATCTAACGCTCTGTGGGGGCCATGCAATTCGGGAAGCGGTCAACTCGGGCGCAGTCCCTTTCGCATCAGTAGTGAAGCTTCTCGACTCAGCAGACAAATTTCGTCATTGGCTACACCAGCAACCAGCAGACGCAGATTTGGTCAGAGCCTATTACCAAGAAACAATCAAAGACTCCTGGGTTGAAAAACTTCCCGGAAAAAGTATGCGATGGGGAATTTTCACTGGCATTGGACTAGGAATTGACGCGTTAGGTGCTGGCGGTCTCGGCACCGCAACAGGGGTCGCCGTTAGCGCAATCGATTCGTTTCTCGCAGATAAGCTTGTCGCTGGATGGAAACCTCACCAGTTTGTCGAACGAGACCTTAAAACCCTATTCGGTCCAGTCACAAAGGGTAAGAACTGACAAAGGATGAGTTTGCTTGCTCTCAGAGAGGTAGGACTATAGTCACCTCCATGCCAAAAATACGGGGTGCCAATTATCGTGCAAAAGGTCCGCCTCCTGCTCCTTTTCTAGATGCCAAACATCGTGCAATGCAGTGCCAAATCTGTCGCGTCCTTACACCAGCGTTGACCATCTTAAGGAGGAAATTGGGATGATCCCCCGCAAAAGTCCCTACGCGTAAAAAAGCCGAACTGGCTAGAGTTCGGCTAAGTCACTGAAAAATATGGTCGGGACGGAGTGATTCGAACACTCGACCCCTAGCACCCCATGCTAGTGCGCTACCGGACTGCGCTACGCCCCGACTAGGCGTGTTACTGGTTCGCTTCGTAACGAAGCGATCAGGAATATACCGCAAGCTTTTGAAATGTGGAAGTATTTTAAAAGCCTGTATCACTTCTTCAAAACTACCAGCACATCTTCGAGTTCGGAGATCATCTGGCGGATCAGTTGCTTGTATTGGGTTGTGTCGTCTTTGGCTTCATAACCGGACATACGCTGGCGCGCGCCGCTGATGGTAAAG
>Ga0163161_10001203_pt1 | contig 19506 bp, 5 predicted proteins | sample S45metaG_FD_129847 | JGI IMG/M metagenome (GOLD analysis project Ga0163161, IMG submission 129847) | Switchgrass rhizosphere microbial communities from Kellogg Biological Station, Michigan, USA - S4-5 metaG | ecosystem: Host-associated > Plants > Roots > Rhizosphere > Soil | place: USA: Michigan... | reverse complement strand
CAAACTGCGCAAAGGGCCGTTGTTCACCAACCTGCTGCTGGCCGACGAGATCAACCGCGCCCCGGCGAAAACCCAGGCGGCGTTGCTCGAAGCCATGCAGGAACGCCAGGTCACCCTCGAAGGCCGCGCCCTGCCGATCGCGCAACCGTTCATGGTGCTCGCCACGCAAAACCCCATCGAACAGGAAGGCACTTACCCGCTGCCGGAAGCCGAGCTTGATCGCTTCATGCTCAAGGTGCGCATGGACTACCCTGACGCCGATCAGGAGCTGAGCATGGTCCGCCAGGTCAGCCGCTCGACCCGCGCCGACATGCTCGACGTGCAACCGCTGCGCACGGTGTTGCAAGCCAAGGATGTGCTGGCCTTGCAGCGCATTGCCAGTGATCTGCCGCTGGACGATCAGGTGCTTGATTACGCCGTGCGCCTGGCCCGCACCACCCGGACGTGGCCGGGCTTGACCCTCGGCGCCGGGCCACGGGCGTCAATCGCACTGGTACGTTGCGCCCGAGCCCGCGCTTTGTTGCGTGGCGGCGATTTTGTGATTCCCGATGACATTAAAGGCTGCGCACTGTCGGTACTGCGCCACCGGGTGCGAATTGCCCCGGAGCTGGACATCGAAGGGCTGGACGTCGATCAAGTGCTCAAGCAACTGCTCGATCAAGTGCCGGCGCCAAGAGTGTGAACGCCGTGGTCAAAATTCGCGTCGACAGCAGAAAAGATCGCAGCCTTCGGCAGCTCCTACGGGGGCCGGCGCTCGGCGTAGGAGCTGCCGAAGGCTGCGATCTTTTCAACAGACCACACGGTGTCACGCCATGAAACCATCCCGGCTTCTGCTGATCTGGCTCGCGATCCTGCTAGCCATCGGCATCGTGCTGGGCACGTTGCGGGCACTGGACATCGAGGTTCCATCCAGCCTGCACGCGATCAACTGGGGATTGCTGCTGGCGCTGCTGGCCCTGGCGATACTCGACGCCGTCCGTCTCAAACGACTGCCCTCGCCCCGACTCCACCGACAAATGCCCGGCAGCCTGGCACTCGGTCGATGGGGTGAAGTGCGACTGGAGGTTGAGCATGATTTTGCGCATCCACTGAACATACAGATTTTCGACCATGTGCCGGACGGCCTGAGCTTCGAAAACCTGCCCCTGTCGGTCGAGTTGCAACCCGGCCAGCACAGCCAGATCGGTTATCGATTGCGCCCGCTCAAGCGCGGTCACTTCAACTTCGAACACTGCGAAATCAGTCTGCCCAGCCCATTGGGGTTGTGGTCCGGCAAACGCCTGCTCAACGTGGCCGACAACACCCGCGTCTACCCGGACTTCGCCCGCCTCTACGGCGGCCAATTACTCGCGGTGGACAACTGGCTCAGCCAGCTCGGCGTGCGCCAACGCCAGCGTCGCGGGTTGGGCCTTGAATTCCATCAATTAAGGGAATTCCGCGAAGGCGACAGCCTGCGCCAGATCGATTGGAAAGCCACCGCTCGCCAGCGCACTCCCATTGCCCGCGAGTACCAGGACGAGCGCGACCAGCAGATCATCTTCATGCTCGATTGCGGCCGCCGGATGCGCAGCCAGGACGGTGAATTGAGCCATTTCGACCACGCACTGAATGCCTGCCTGTTGCTCAGCTACATTGCCCTGCGCCAAGGCGATGCGGTAGGCCTGAATACCTTCGCCAGTGACCGGCCGCATTACCTCGCCCCGGTCAAAGGCACCGATCAACTCAAGGTTCTGCTCAATACCGTTTACGACCTCAACAGCACCCAACGCCCAGCCGATTATCAGGCCGCCGCCAACCAGTTACTGGCCCGACAAAAACGCCGGGCGCTGGTGGTGCTGGTGACTGACTTGCGGGATGAAGACGATGAAGAACTGCTCACCGCCGTCAAGCGCCTGGGCAAGCAGCATCGGGTGCTGGTGGCGAGCCTGCGCGAAGACTTGCTCGACAATCTGCGGCATGCGCCGGTGCAAACCTTGCCGGAGGCGCTGGCCTATTGCGGGACGGTGGATTACTTGAATGAACGGGCCGAACTCCATGAGCGGTTGAGTGCTCATGGAGTACCGGTGGTGGATGCTCGGCCCGCAGAACTGGGGGCCGAGTTGGTGACGCGGTATTTGAGTTGGAAGAAGGCGGGAGCCTTCTAACCACCGATCAGGCCAGCGCCAGCTTCAATCAGGAATTTCCGGATCTTGGGAGATATCGGGAATACCGTCAGACAACCCGGCAGGCGGCACTGGCCCCAACGACATGGCATTGACCGGCGATTGCTTGAGCAGGCGCGACGCCTCCAGTTGCAGGGCATAGGCACCGCCGATCGTACCGGTGCACTGCCAGCTCAACCCCGCAGGGGTCAATCGTCGATACTCACCCAATGCCGGCTGCACACTAGTCAATCCCAGGTCCCGGGCGGATGAATACCCCTTCAATCCGAGGCATATGTCGCGATCGAGCAAATGACTGCTGGCGTTGTCGACCGATAACTTGATGGCATGAACCTGTGGCGTTCGGGGAAACAGGGTTTCCTCGCCCCAGACCGTTTTCGGCACATTGTCCAACTGGATCAGTGCATCGTCCCAGACACCGGCGGCCAATGTCTTGAAGCGGAAGGTGTGGGATCGAGCTGCGTTGGCATTGTCGTTGACGCTGTCCAGTGTGGCGAGTACCTCCATATTCCCGGGCAACAAGGTCTTGTAGGAAAAACGCGCCCACCCTTCGTTATCCGTTACCACCTGCACAGTGTCTTGCCCGGCCCGAAAGGTCACCGCAATACCGGACGCTGCCCGACGGGTGTTCGACAAGCGAAACTTGAGTCCCATCAAGACACTTTCTGCAACCACCGGGTCGCATGTGGGCTCGCGCACCTCGACAATCTCGGCGTCAACAAACACTGGCCGCTCTCCTTCAGCAATGAGTGGAACCTTGTCCGGCAACGATGAGGGTGGCGACATCGAGGATGAGTCCGGCTGCACGACAGCAGGCAATACCGTGAACTCGAAGAGGCATGAAGGGAAGTTGTCGGGGCCATCGTAGGGGCTCGGTACCGTGGCGCGCACTTGCACATTACCCACTTGAGTGGCAGTGAACGGAAAGCGTGCCCAACCATTGTCCTGGGTCCGTACAGGTGTTGAAACACCTTGATGCGAGAAGCAGACGTCGATCCCCGGCACGGATCGTCCGGTGTAAAACGACTTATTCCTGATCTCCAGATAGGCGGATTGGCCCACGAACATGTCAAACGTTGGCCCGCGCACCTCGGCGATCTCGATCCGGTTATGGGCCAACATCATCGTCATCGCAGGGTATTTAAAACAGGCCTGCGGGAGCGCCAGCGCCAGCGCCAACGGGCCGCTTTCAGTGCTGTTGCGCGCATCAAGCGTCCACTCCAGGCCACCGCTCGGCAGGTCCCGCTTATAATCAGGATCAAGCTTGGCATTGAGCGATCGATGTGACTCATCCACCCATTGTGCTGCGACCTCAAGCCCGGTCAAGGGGCTGTCAACCTTCGGCATGAACTTCAGGAAGTGCAGGCCACCCAGACAGGGATATGCCGTGCTCGTGATGTCCAATGCTCTTTGGTCAAAGGTGAAGGTACCCTCGTCCTCAAGGTTTCTGGACAATAATCTGCCCTGTAACTCGTAGGGCGTTATCTCGTCATGGCACACATGCAACCGGAAGCGGGCAATGGCACTGGAGGCAGAGCTGACCTGCCAGGACAAACCTTTTTCCGGTAATTGGCGCGGAATCTCAATGTCAGGCTCAAAATGAAACTCCGGAATGGAGCTATCTTCGCTTGTCAGTTGCAGATAAAAGAACTCGCCCACCAGCGTTTCCCCAACCGGTTTGATCAACAGTTCTACCGGCTCGGCGCCGCGGATACATAACAATCCAACCGCCCCGGCTTCCCGTCCCGCCAGTGTCACCGTTGTCAAACCCGCTAGCGGATTTTCAGGCAACACCGTGATCTCGAACGGATGCTTGATCTCCACACTGTCATAGCGACTGGTAACTTTGGCCGTGACCGTGAACGAGCCTTCCTCTTGCGGATTGAAGGCGTACTGTGACCAACCGTCAGTGCCCGTCGACAGTGTCTGATCCTGCGTGCCGGCGAGACTCCATACCACATCGACCCCTGTCACAGGTCCCACGCCCAGAACCTTGGACAGGACCTGAAACTTCATAGGCAAAGCCGCACCGCCGACCGCAGGAAACCTTGTCGGAAGCTCCACCTGCCCTCTCTCCAGCCAGTTATGAGCAAGCTCCAGCGCCTGAAAAGGCGAGGGTTTCAACAGCTTCGAACAACTGACATTGAAACTGAAAAAGCTGTTTCGCCGATTGCCGCACTCCATAGTCCAGACCTGTCCCAGCCCCTCCACCGGATTGGCGCAGTCCAGCTCTGGCGCAAACGTCATGCCCAGTTCGGTCGGGGTGTCTTCCCCCTGCCAATGCAAGGTCAATTCGGTTTCGGCCAGGACGTGATTCGTCGCAAACTCCAGCGTCACGGCATGGGTTGCGCCACGGCAGGGATAGCCGGTCTCGCCTCCCCAAAGCCAATCACGCGGCGCGCCATCCAGAGCAAATCGGGCGCTCAGCCATGGATCCTCCTTCAGCACCCGCACCGCAAACACATGCCGGGCATTTTCCTTTTTATAGTGACTGTCGACCGACGCTTCGATTTGCCACTCGCCAGCGGTATCCGGTGTCCAGGTAAAATGCGCCTCACCGTTCGGATCCGAGGGTTGGCGGGCCAACACGACATCGTCCGCACGATTGGCCCCCTTTACCGTCCAGGTAACCTCGCGGTTGGCCAACGCCGTGCGGGTGTAATGCGATTGCACCCGCACGCGCAGGTCCACACTCTGATCAAGGTCGATCACCGGATACCACTCGGCTTCCTGCAACACAACGACGTCGAGCTGAAAATGTCCGCAGACCGCGGACAACGGATAGGTGTCGGCGGTGTACTGACTGCGCACGGCCAGGGTGCGCTCGATCTCTGTATCTTCAACAACCCCTAAGCAATAGATCGTCCACGGATCGGCTACGGAATGCTCCTGCCCCCAGGACGGGCCGGCATTGAGAATACCGTCAGGATCCTGCACATCATCATTGACCAGCAATCCCGCCTGCGTGCCGAACCAGATGCTGTCGCTTGCCAGCTCCAAGGCAAGCTTATGGCTGGCACCGAAGCACAGGTGCAACTTTTCATCGACCGATTGTGATTCGCCATCGATGACCACACTGTCCAGCCGTAACGGCTCCAGCAACAACTCCACGCGGACGAAAGTGAACCGTATGGCGCCAGGCTTGCCCACTCCTCCATTGTCAGGGCTGATGACGGTAAACTTGACGGTCCGCTCGTTTGGCTCAAGCGTAAGATCGTACTCATACTCGACAAGTTTCAGTTCGAGCAGGAGTCCATCGAGGCCAACCGCTTGCTCGGGTTCTGCCAGGCGCGAAGGCACAAGCCGCAGATCCACTTGTCCACCCCGACCAGGATTGATCCGCAACGTACCTACCGCATTCTGCACCGCCTCGTAGTGGAACAGCAGTTTGTAATCGGCTCTGCCCGGCGTCGGGCGTGGCGACGACGCCAGCGTTATTGTCTGATCGCCTTGCCCCATGTTGACGGCGTTCATGAAGCCGACTGTTCTGCCCTCCCATAGCCCTTCCTGAGGGGTGACCTTCCTTTCGTCATTGACCTCCCAGTCTTCCAGGCCATTAGTGAAATTGCCGTTGACGATGAAATTGTGACGGGCATGGATATATTCTTCATTCATGGCTGTATCTTCCCTGGGTGAACCATTGATGGTGCTGAAGCTAGTAAGCCCTCAACCTGGCTGGCGAACGTCTGGCCCCCGTCCCTTGCCTGATACACCACCGTCAGAATGACATCCGTCAGAGAATCCAGAAGTCGTCCCTGGGAGGGGCTTTCATGTCGGGGCAGTGTCAGCACATATTCAGCATGGGCGCCCGTGCCTTCGAACGGCAGATAGCGGTCATCATCCATGCGTGTGGCGATACCGTTGTCATCCAGCCCCAGGGACAAGCCGATCTGCTGGTAAGGGCGCAGGTTCTGTACCAGCGAACCTGGCGGCACGTTGCCAGCTTGAAGACCATGCAGGAATCTGACTGCCTCGATGTTCGGCTCCAGCAGCGTGGAACTGCTGATCTGCAGCAACGTCGCACAGATATTCTGATAGGGCCCCAACAGACCGGGAAAAGTCAGTGATACCCCCCTGACCTGACGGCAGTAGTGCCCCGGGTAGTCTTCGTTGAAGAGTTTCTCGTTGAGCTTGATCGACAGCGTTCCCGAGCTTTTGAAAGTCGCCCACGCGCTTGCGTCCAGATTCTTGAGCGATATTGTTTTAACCAGTTGCAAGCGGTGCTCGTCGCGCTTGATGCGTGCAGCGGCCATGCGCAACAGATCGAGTTTCAACGACTGGCCGGTGGTAAACCCATGGCAGGCGTCCATCCAGACATCCGGGCGGACAAACCGGCTCTTGTAATCGCCCAGTTCATACTGCCAACAGGTTTCGGCACACAAGCACACACCGGCGACGACGTCGTAGACCTGGTAGATCAGGGTTTTGATCTGCCCGACCACCCAATTGCTCAGCTCCTGACCTGTCGTGCGATTCTGATAGAACGCGTACACCGCCAGGGCTTGAGTGTTGGCAATTTCGGTCTGTTGCAGACTGGCACGGGCAGCGTCGAGCGCATGTTCCTGGGCCAGCAGTTGCTCGCGCAACACCCGCATTTCGGCAAGCGATTGATCGTGGGCGAACTTCCATTCCTGCTGACGTCGCCGGTACTGTTCGAGGATACCGATCTCTTCGGCTTCGCCCCGCAGCATATCGACGCCTATCTGCATAAAATCGGCATAAGCAAAGACGGGAGAGGCAATACGAGCGCCGCCGAAAGACGTCCCGTAAATATTGGGGATCAGATCCAATCCGCCCCCCGCAACCCGAAATCCTTGACTGACTACCGCAAAGTCTCGGGAAGATCTGCTCTTTTCCAGAACACGTAGCTCCGCCTCGGAAACCCCTTCCGTGAACAACGCCTCATAATGCTGTGCGCGGGCGCTGACCATGCTCTCGCTTTGCCGCAATGACGCAGAAGTGGCTTCGAGCTGGGCAATCGTCGCCTCATGGATTGCACGGGCGTAGTCGGCCAACTCGATCAGGTGACCTTGCTGCAGCGTCTCCAGCTCGCCGCGGTCACGCAGTTCCAGCCAGGAGCGCAACTGGTCTTCCTGCTGGATCAGAAACTCCACGCCTTGCAGCGCCAGGTTGTACACGGTTTGCCATTTGTATGGCACCACCTGCACCTGGCCACCCGGATTGCGCGCAGTGCCCTGATTGCCATTGGCCTGGGCACGCAACAGCTCCAGCGGGTCCATCGTCCGACTGAACATTGGGATCGACAAGGGCTGGCCATCGATCGAGCGGTTGTTGCGCAAGTTGTTTAGCCGCGCGTTGAGCAGATCCCACAGCGCCTTGGGCCGTTCATTGATCCCGGGACGGAATACACCCGAACCCAGCAGATCGAAATACGGCGTGACCTGCATCTGGCTCGGCACATCGGCAAGGCTGAGGTTCAGACCCGCTTCGAACGCCTTGAGCGGATCGCGCCCGCTGATCAGGGTCAATATGTCTTTGAGCTTTTTCGGCTGCCAGAGACTCGCCGTACGCGTGACCGGTTCTTCGCCGATCAACGTCAGGGCCCTGCTGTAATTGAGCCCGGCATGCACCATGCTGTCGTAATCCAGATGACGATAAAGCTCATCGCCCCACGCGATCAGGTTCTCCACATAGCGCAGGAAAATGGCGATCTTGAAGTGCACCGGTGCGCAGTATCCGATGGCGTCCGGATCCGATGGCGCGGCGCTTTCATAGGAGCACTCGATAAGCTCGTTTTGCAAAGGACGGCAGCGCCAGTAGGCCGGTGCCGGGATCACCGGAGGGTCTTCGGGGTCCGGGCTCTCGACAGGTTTCACCTCCCGCGCCAGCGGGTTGAACACGTACTCGTACCAGCCTTGCGCCTCGCGATGGCGACCCTCTGCCGACAAGCGAGCACCTACCAGATCCGGCGTGTGAAGGAACAACTCCCAGAAGTACCGACCGTTGCAGCCATCGAACGGCCCGTTTTCCTCAAGGGTGTCGTCGGGCATGGGCGGCTCGTCGACATGCTGGGTGTCCCAGGCCAGCAACGCAGCCACCGAGACGGCGGCGCGACTGGTCAATACGGGACCGAACGTCGAGTTTACTCGCGTGTATTTGAGCGTCTGATTGCTGTTGTTGAAACTGAGGAACTGCGCGCCCTCGGCGCTGCTCTTGTCGATGGACGGCGTCACGTACAGTCGCGGCCGCGCCCCGAGCGTGACTGAAAACGTGTTGCGGCCATAGCCTTTACTGCCCTCATCCACTTCACCGAAAGTAAAGACGCTCGGTTCGTTGATAGGAAAACTGCTGATACCCATCGACGCGGTTTGTCGACGATAAGTCCGCCAGGGCGTTGCGTATTGGCCATTCAATACGCCAGTCGAGATCCAGTCCGCAGGATCCTCGGGCGTGTGAACAGGCCACACTAAACTGAACACCACGGGGGCATACAACACCTTCGGCACCAGCTGATTCAGCTCGTTCAGCACGGCATCGCCCAGACCGGTGATGGAGAAACCGGCACCGGCACGAATCTCGTCCTGGCTTCTTGCCAGCAGAACCGCCAACATCGGGTCGGTCAGCGTGACGACGGTGTCGGCCACCCAAATGCCGTCGCCCGGCGAGGTTTCCTTGAAATCAGCGATGTCGAACGAGTGGACATTTTCCTTGCACTGGCCATTCAACAACTGCACCACATGAACCTGCGTCGGTGGCTTGCGCGTGGTCAGGGTGATCCGCAGTTGCTGCTCGCCGGCCTCGACCATCCTGACGTCAAAGGAGGTGCTGGCCGTGGTTGCCCGCCAACTGATCGACACTCGTTCGAGTAGCCGCCCTTGTTCTTTCACCGCATCGCAGCGTCCGCGGACCCTGATCACTTCATAAAAGTTGTTGTCCTCCGCACGTTCCCGCGTATAGATTGCGTCGAGAAACAGATTGTCCGTGATTGACCCCGCCGTGGCCGGCTCGCTGCTGACAGTGACCGTCGAATAATCCGCCGGCACCACCTTTTGTTGCAGGCTGGCGGCGTTACCGAAACGCCCGAACGTCATCGCCAGCAAGGTTGCCGTGTCATCCGCCACTTTGCGAAACAACGCATCGCGGGTTTCATGAATCTCGATGTCGTGGAATGGGGTCTGCCCGTCCAGGCTATGCCGATTGGTATAACAGACGGCCAACCGGTCGTCCCGCGGATCGCCGTCGCCCAACGACACAACAGTCAGCCGACCGTTGGAAACGTCGTACTCGCAATCGCGCTGATGCAGCGACAACGGTGCCGACCACTGGCCGTTCAGGGAACTGAAGGCGAGCTTGATCTCCAGCGACCACGGGGTCTGCACTACGCCTTCGCTATCGATCTGGCGTTCACGCCATTCGCACCAGACCATCACCGGCAGCCCCAGCCAGTTCACGCAACGGATGTCCACCACCCTGCCGGTGGTGGCGACATCGATCTTCTGCCACTCGCCCCAGGCGGCGGGATTGATTTTCTGGCTATCGTTGTCCAGCTCGACTTTGACACTGCGCAAAAAATAGGCGAACGGCGCCGTGCGTTCCTGCCCGATCAGGTAATAGCGTGAGTCCTGAACGTTCTCGCCATCGATGTAACCGCTGAGCACATTCAGATCGCACAAGCGCTGGAAAGCCTGGGTGTACTCCATCAAGCCCTGTTGCACCGACCCGGTACTCAGACGCATCTGATTCAGGCGGTTTTCCATGGCGCGGAACAAGGTGGTTTTTTTCAGGCGAAGTGACGGGACGATGTAGTTTTCCGCCTGATCCTTGAGCAGCACATTGGCCGACCAGGTGCTGTAGTGGCTCAGAAACTGATACCAGTACTGCAGGTCCTCCTCTTCGAAATGGCTGTTTTCGTAACCCTCTTCCATGCCGCTGTAGACGGACTGGATATGCTCCTGCAAACAGCGCACGGTCGAGGAAGTCTGGGTGGCTTGCAGTTGCGCACTGTCCTGGGTGTCGAGCATCAGATACCGGCTCAACTCATCGGGGGTTCTGAGGGTGACCGCACCGGACCACAGTTTCTGTCCCAGCACCGCCTCCACCATCGCCGCCGTGTAGCGTTCAGTCAGTTCATTGATCTGCAGCGTTTCCATGGTTATCTCCCTGTCTTGGCGCGGTTGCCCGCGCGGCGGGTAGCGGGCCGTTTGCCCAACGTGCCTTCCAGCACCAGCGCCTCGTTCAGGCGATCGCAGAAAAGACTCAGCTGAAAGCGGCCGTTGCGGATATTGGCGGTGCGGATGTTCACTTGATACGGGGCTTCGGTGAACGTGAAACGCGTGGCCAGCGGTGGTGTGAAAACCATGCCCAGCGCCTGAGTGGTGTAGTCGGAACTCCACCCCAGCGAACCTTTGCTGTCGCGGAGCTGCAAGCTGTTGAGCGGAGAAATTTCAAGGCGGTAGTAGCCGTCCCTGAACAGGGTGAGTTCATCGGTCCCCGGAATGATCGGCACACGGGTTTCCGCGCTGTCCTCGATGACGACTAACTCCACGTTCCATTTAAAGGCCTTCAACACGGTCAAGTTGAAATCGCGCTTGTGTGTCGGGTGGAGTGCCAGTTCGGCTGTCACGATGAAATCCCCTTCCCTCGTCGACTTGAACGGATACACCGAACGGCCCTCGGCATCAGTGGCAATCGTCACCTCTTCAAGAGGAGTGACGTCGACCTTCCACAGCACCGGGTAGTTGCTCACCGGCCGCGCATCCGCAGCGCTGGACTCTTTTACATCGACCCATAGCAAAGTTGGTCGCGCAGCACCCGCGACCGGGAAGCGAACAACCTCCGAGTGGTTCTGGATCTGTGCATCACTGGCCACCCATACCTTGACCTCTACACTCGGGTCGCTGCCCAGCTGTGCATAGACGGTCAGATCGCCCCCTGGCGGAGTGTCCACGGAAAACTCCGAATACCCGTCTGCACCGATCCACACTTCGACTTTGTCCGGCGCTGCACTGGTCCACCACATCACCATCCCAACCTGCGCGGGCTCATCGTCCAGCCCAACAACCCGGCAGCGTGCCCGCAAGACCTGACCGACCATTGCCACCGTGGTGATGACGGGCGCGCTGAAAATCCGCGGTTGGTCGGCAAATTTAATGGGACGACCGAACGTGAAGCTGTGACTGCCCTCCACGTTGCCGACCTTGATGGTGGCGTCGCCAGGACTCAGGCTGGAGACCCACACCCGACTGAGGCCATCCTTGTCGGTGAACGTCTGGCTGGGGCGAATATCGCCCAGCGTCGTCGACCACGCCACCTGGCGATGAGCCCCTCGGTTGCCATAATCGTCGATCAACACGGCGTACATCTCCTGCTCCCACAGACGCCCGGCCAGTACCGGATCTTTGGGCGGCAATGCGCTCAACTCGGAATTGAACTTCAAGGTTGCCTCATCGCAATCGATGACCACCGACGGGCCATATACCGGCTCGTAGAGCGGCACGCTGTAGTGCAGATGCGCCGTGCCCATCCTGGCCCCGGCCTGCAATTGCGCCCAGGCACGACCCTTGTTATCCGTGAAAATCTTCGGTGTGAGCACCGCCCCGAGGTCGGTTCCCACGTTGAGTTCCACCCCTTTGAGCGGTTCACCGTAGAAATCGAGCAGGGTGATTTCGAACTCGGCGACTTCCTGCGGCAGGTTGGCAATCAGGGTCGGGTTGTCCACCACGCAACGGGAGTTGAAACTCTGGCCGACCTCCGCCGAATCCTGCGGCGTGGTCGTGACGTTGAACCGGGCCAGGCTTTCCAGAGCACTTTGCGCGGCCTGTGCATACAGCGGCTCCGGATCCAGCGGATTCAACGCGCCCAGACTGAGCGCAGCGGTGATGTCCATCCCGCCTCGAGCCAGTTCGAGCGTGCGATCCAGCAAGTCCAGCTGCGCCAGATTGCGCAGAATCGGCCAGGCTGGGCTAACGCTGCCTTCGACCTCGTGATTAATGTGCTCGGCGCACTCCAGCACATGCCGGATACCGCAGCCCAAATAACTGGCCAGTTTATCGGCAGCGGCGTCGCGCACCAGGCGCAGGCCATCCTCACTCATGTCGTCGGGTAACTGATTGACCTGGGTGAGGTAGTCGAGGATTTTTTCTTCAGGCTGCCGGGCCAGGGAGATCAGCCGACGATAGAACGTCAGGTAGTACACCGCACGGATCGAAATCTCGTAGCGACTCTCAAGGCTGAACCATTGATACTGCTCGCCCTCCAGCAGGGTGCTGAGCATCGTCGCCGTCAGCTTCAGCTCGTCGGCGATCCGGCCACGTCGCTCAAGCTCCGCGAGCATTTGCAGAAATGAATCCGGTTGCTCCAGCACAGCCCGCGTTTTCAGGTTCGGCAGACTCATGGCTTCTTGCAAAAAATCATAAGCCTGGCCTTGAGCCCAGGACATCACCTGCGCCGTCAGCAATGAGTCGAGCTTCAGATGAACCGACAGACCGGCTTCCACCACCACCCGCTGCTCGTCGCGGCAGCGCAACACAATCGTGCGGATCACGGTTTCCAGCGGTTCACGTAAGGGCGCGTCACCTGGATCGGGATAAATCTTCTCAACCTGGGCACTGATCACGCTGGTGGCGCGTTCGAGATACTGGTCCTGTGTTTCCCCGACACGGCCTATCACCAGACCGTTGGCGTCCACGAGTTCATTCAGTTTAATCATCCAATCGATGAGCTGCTCATTACCATCGCGCTGCGGCGCACCTTCCTCCAGCAAGGTGGCTTGCTCTACCCGCACCGCCTGCACCTGGCTGCGCAACTGGCGCAGCAACTGCTCCTGGGATTCGCTCCAGACCGTCGGCACATACACCGGATTGACGTTTTGCACCAACCAGCGCGGCGACAAATCGTGCTCCCGGCACCAGTTGGCGCAAGCCATCAACCCGCGGATGGCACTCAGTGCGTCAGCGCCGTCCGCCGAACCGTAACTGGACACCGCCGGCTCGCCTGCCAGTTGTGCCGCCAGGCCTTCCCCTGCGCTCAAGGTCTGCAACAGGGCCGTCGACTCGATCGGCGTCAGGCCAAACAACCGGCCGATAAACACCAGTCGCCAGAAACTCGAGAAAATTTTCAGGCTGCGGCTCAAGTGGGTCTTGAGCCCGAATGCCTCGGCAATCACCGTGGCCAGGTAACGGTAGGTTTCGAAGTTGATCTCCAGCGCACTGCAAATCTGATGCACCGTCTGCTGCTCGGCTGGCGTGCGCGGCACGATTGCAAACTCGACATCATCGATTCGCAACGCCTCCTCATACACCGTGTCGCGGTTGTACACGCGGTCATAGTGCGACAGCTGCCCATCCTGGCCATACACCGACAGCACATCGATCAGCGCCGCAAACTCTTCGGCTTTGCACTCGTAAGCGCGGTTGAGTTCCTTGAACAGGCCCAGGCAGCGCAGGGTATTGGGGCGGATCCAGATTGACGGCTCGCCGGTACCACGCTGCTCGGCCTGCATGGCGGCGATGAGCAGTTGATCGACGTGATGCCCAGGCAGTTGCAGCATGCGATCCAGACGACACTTGCGATTGATGCGATCCATGCGGTGTTCCAGCTGTGTGAAGTTGGCCTCCCCCACATGCACCAATTGAAACTCCCCACCGATAATCGCATTCGCCAGTCCGATGGCCGGCCCCGATCCACCATGGATAAACCGGGCGCCCGCCACGACCCCCGTCAGCGGCACATCCGGGTTACCCAACGCAGGGGCGTTGACCGAAAGCTTGGGGGTGAAGACACCGCGCCCCAGCAGGCAATCGAACTGACGCTGATCGAGGCGCGTCGCATCCTTGAAGATCCACAGTATGCGCAGACTATTAAGGAAATTCGCCAGACTGCCGAAGTTGTCGGGATAAAAATTTTCCGCAGATTGCTGCGGATCCGGATCGACCCGCCGGGTCAATGGATCCACCCTGCGCAATGGCGCCTCGGCCATCGTCGCATCCAGAGGGAAGTACGGGTCTTCGAGCAGCAACGACAACTTCAGAGGCCCGATGGCGCTGCCGAGCTGCAAGGCCACATCGGCACGCTCGCCCCGCGCGCCCGGATTCTTGAAATACGGATAGTCCGGATCGACCCGGCGAATGATGTCCCCCAGTGCCTCGTCCTTCAGGGCCGTGCCAACGACATGGGAAATACTCTCCCAGTCATGGTCATACGGCAGGCTGTTATGAAACCGCACCGTGCGCAGGTACGCTTTGACGGTCGAATAGTCTGTTACCGGCCGCTCGGACAGGATCTGCGCTTCCAGCACCGAATTGGCGATCTCCAGTCGCGATTGCACGCGAGTGATCGCCATTTCGTCGATCAACAGCTCATCCACATCGGGCCGACGCTCCGCCAGCCTGATAGCCAGAGGGCCCTCCGGCTCGATCTTGTCCCGTATCCACTCGCGCAGAGCCACCATGTAGGCGGTGGTCGACGCACTGTGCTCGGGACTGCCAGCCGGGGCGGCAGCGGCGATATCCGGCTGGAACTGCTCCTTGTACGTGGGCAGCGGCAACCATTTCTTTTCATTCTCTGATGCCGTCGTTGCGCGCAGGCTCTGCTCGCGAAACAGCCTCGCCATGTACAACGCCAGAGCATTGCCACGCGCCAACACAGATCGTGCCTCTTCGCGGCTCAAGCCGAGCCCGCGCAATTGAGCAGGCTGCAGTTTGATCAAATCGAATACGCTGGGATGCTGTGCGATGTAGTCATCGATAGGCCGGAACTCGGCCGTGCGCCTCTCTCCGAGCACAGCCTTGGCCAATAGATTGACCGGACGATTGCCAGACTCATTCATCGAAGTAATTCCCCTCTGCATAAAATCGTGTGATCGGTCGCCAGGCGGGATTGTCTATTGCTGGCGTCTCGTCGATTTAGCGCTTGCCGGAGCAACCTGACTACTGTCATATATGACAGGTTTCATGACCATTGGTCGGAAGATACCGCGCGAAAAAAATGAAAAAAAATGGCCCTCGGAAGAGGGCCATGCAATGGAGCAAAGGGCGGTCAACCGCCGTCGAGCACTTTCAACGTAAGCTCGGTCATCCATGGCGAGAAAAGATCGCCCTTGTACACCCGCCCCGTTATTCGGAAGTCTCTCTGCGGCAGCGCATCGGTCACAATCACCCACTGCCCTTGCACATCGGCAATGCCACGCCCCCATACCTTGTTGGGTTTCCCCGACTCGAACAGCCGCACCTCACCTCCCGGTAATGCTGTGCCGCGAATCACCGCATGGGGCGAAACCTCTGCTTTCTGGGGAGACGGGCTGGTGACCTCGGGTTTGTCCAGCTTCTCTTCGACCTTGAAGCTGGTAGTGGATGAAAATGCCGAGAATTGACCGTCCATATTCTGCTGGGCCCAGATCTGGTGCGCGGCAGTCTGTACGTTCAACTCGACTTCGCTGCGAACCGACCAGTTGCCTTCGGCGTCCACCCGGGTGATAGCCAGCACAGTGTTGGTGCTATACCGATGGACTTTGAGCTCCGCCCCCGGCACTCCCCTGCCGCAGAACAGCGGCTGGCGCTCCAGTACCTGACTGGCATTATCCAGCGGTTTGTCGATAATCGGCTTTTCGAATGCGGCTGCAACCTGGGTCACGACGAAGCTGCGATTGGGCAGCAACCAGAGCGAGACCTCGTCATCGCGGGACTGGCGCACCGAATAGGTAAAAGGTGTGGTCGCCACCGGCAACTCGATCTGCGATCGCAACGCCCAACGTCCTTCACGATCCACTCGCGTCCTGCCGAGTTCGGTCGACATCGAACTTTCCTTGACGATCAGAACCTCGGCGCCCGGCTCGCCCGAACCGGAGAACATTGGCCACCGTCCGACCTTTTGGCCCGCCAGCGGGTATTGCACGGTGGGCGCCTCAAAGCCGGCGGTCTTGCGCGCCACCATGAAGCGTTCGCTCTGGAACCACTCCGAAGGCGTACCGTCCACGGTCTGACGCACCCCCACCCGCATTGCCTCTTCACGTAAAACCTTGTTGCCTGTCACTGCCCAGCGACCGTTGGCGTCCGCTGTCGTCAGCGGGGCCAGCACGTCATCGGCGTTGAACCATGAAGCGACGGTAATGGCCGCGCCGGGGGTTGCCAGGCCGCTGTACTGCGGTCTGATCCCGACCCAGTCGCCGGCCAGGGGCTCGGTGAGTTTTGGGGCGGGCTTGAGCAAAGACATTATAAGTATCGATGTAAAGTCCGATACCTCCTCCCCACTGGGGGAATGCGCAATAGCAGTGATACCCTCGTCAGCAACCATGTCGTGCCTGACTTGCATCGACCAGGTCTTGGCCCCCGTTACCTCGACGACCCCCAGGTTCTTAAAACGAATGCCACGTCTGTCGATACGGATGCGGTCCCCCGGATAACCAAACCCGGAAACCCTCAACACACCACCGAGCGCTTCGCTGTTTTGGGGGGTATCAATGACGGGTACCGCCGGCACCACCGTGACGACGCGCTCAAGCGGATCACCGAGATAGGTTTTTTGCCGCAATCTCGCCTCCAGCGTTACGGGACCGACCGGCCGCGTCACTTGCGCCTTCCAGGTACCATCGGGTTGCACATCGATGTCTTTGAGAAAAGGCTGGGTCTGTCCCTTGATCGACAATTCGACAGTACCGGGATACTGCCCCGTGCCGGAAAACAGTGACTCGCGCGCGGGTTTGCCGTTTTGTGTCGGCACCCCGATCAATGGCGGCGGCACACGCACCTTTACCGTCCGCTCAGTGGTGGAGTCGGACCGGTTGTTACTGTTTTGCGCATCTTGCTGGAAGGCGTAATAAACCAGATTGCCCGGTACCTGATCGACCAGTGTCACCTTCCATTTATTGTCCTGGTCCACCGGGCCGGCCCCGATAGACTGGTGGGTAACGTTTGAATAGATGACCACCCAACACCCTTTGTAACCTGTACCCTCGATGACCGGAGACAGGTCGACCTCGGCATTGGGGGCAGTGGTGATGGCCGGCAGCGGGGTCTTGACCGTGAATGTCCGACTGGCGACCGTAGAAGTCTGCCCGCCGAATGCCGCCGTTGCGGTGATGGTGTAGGTGGCCGGTGCCCAGTCTTCAGTGGCATTCAGGACAAAGGTGCCGTTGGTTGCAGTTAACGGCACATCGGTTTTGCCCGGGATCTTCAAGACAATTGCCGAACCGGGCCAGGCAGTGCCCTTTATCTGCGGGCGTTGTCCGGAGGGAGTATCCACCGGTGGGTGAGAAAACACCGGAACAGGCGATCTTATGACCATCGGAGAAATCGTCGTGTCGGCAGACCACTGACTGTTCACCCCTTGCCTGGCCGTCAACCGGGTGTAGGTGCCCGGAGCAAGGTCAGCGGTGGCGGTCGTTTCCCAACTGAGGTTTGTCTCTATGTTGGTATGGGGCACACCCGCCAGGGTAACGCCGTCATTGAAAATGCTGACACCGGCCATACCCGTCGTCCACCGGCGCCCCTGGCCTTTGAAGGTTGCCCGTTGCCCGCTGACCGTGACGGTTATGGATGTGGGTACAGGCGTCGGGATGTTGACCAGGATATCAGTGGCCCAGCCAGTGTTGTAAATCCGTCCGGTACCGCCATCGGAAACGCTTTGACGCCCACCGATATAATAATTGCCCGGCAGCAGATCCGGCGGAATGACCTTCCGCCAGCTGCCTGCGGAGACGGGAGCGTCCAGGTACGGCGTTGTATTGCTACGGAAGTGAATGTCCATACGCACACCCGTGCCGTTATAGCCTGTGCCCGATAACGTCACGGTTTCCCCACTGAGCGTTGAGGTAATGGTGGGTACAGAGGGGCGGATGCGATACACACTCTCAGTGCCTCTAAATCCAACGATACCTGCCAGCTTTTGACTCGCGGTGAGGCGAAGAGGCCCTGGGGTCAAGTTACTGAGTGCAATACTCCAGCTTCCATTGTTCTGGACACTACCGACACCCCAAGATGTGAGTCCGCCGCCAGTAAAGACTTCGAACTGAACATTCTGATTACCCAACCCGCCGCTGCCGGTCATCGTAAAGTTTTGTTCCTGCTCACCATTGGCTGGGCTACTAATAGACAGTACACCCAGGACTTTCACCTGAAGAGGCGTATCAATCCATCCACTATCACTATTCTCCTTGCTCTGCTTTGCAGCAAGTTTGTAGACGCCTTGCGGCAGGTCGTGAATGAGCTTTGTCGACCAGCTACGATTTCCCTCTACCGTTGCGGTGCCATAAACCGTTTGTCCATCACCAGACTTGTATATAGAGACCGTTGCGCCTGGCTCACCCGTTCCTGAAACAACCGGCTTCTGCCCAATCACACCATTGTTACCCGGAGTCGTAATGCTCGGTAGTGGCCGCAAGATGAAGGTGAAGTTATCGGAGTAGATCGGCGTGAAGCCAGTCATCAAGTGTTTAACCTGTACCGTGTGGGTACCGGGTGGTAATGACTCATCAAGCCCGAGTGACCAATTAGTGCCGCTTTGCAAGGTCCCTACACCGCTTAGCGGTTTCCGATCGTCTGCCCGAACAATTTGTACATGACCTAAAGTCGTTGCTTGTCCTGAAATCGTCCCAGAACGTCCCCACAGCGCCTGTCCTGACGACGGCGAGGTGATAGTTAATGGCATAGATATGAAAAATTGGGACGTGGTATGCCATTTCGACCATCTGTTATCGGTGCCGAGATGCTGGTAATGAATGACATAAACGCCCCAAGGATATGACGTGTAAAATTCAAATTTTTGATTTAAAACAGGTTTTCTCACACCTGCAATGTGCCGGCCGTCACGTTTAAAATCCAGTTGAACTTCCTTGATATTATTCAACTGACTGTCATAAACCAAGAAACGGTCATGGCTCACCACGCTTCCCGGGAAAGGGTGTCCAAGATCTCGATGATAAATAACATCTGGTTGATCTGGTTGATCTGGTTGATCTGGTTGATCTGGTTGATCTGACATGATTGGAGGCTCCAATTAGCGGCTTCATGGCCCTTCTATTGAAGTCATTTAAAGCAAAAAAACAGACGTTCCAACACCTGTCAGATATGACAGTCCCGACGAACGGCCCCCCTATGCTTCGTCACTTTTCCTAATGTTTTCAATGCCTCAGTCAACGGCTACAGCGCCTTGCGCATTTGCCTACAGATCCGCCAGAATCCGCCGGCTTGTGCGCCTTGGTATTGCCCCGTAACTTGATCCGCGTCGCTGCCAATCAGCGATCGGGTTTAGTCGCTCGGTAGGTAACATGAAGGTGCATAAGCGTCATTCAGTCGGGTATTCCCTATCCCCGCACTCAATGGTGGCTGTGCGCAGGGCGCCCTCGGGCGCGCCGGTTTTTTCATGTTCCTCCCGGTCGACTAACCTGCGT
>Ga0163161_10001200_pt1 | contig 19515 bp, 16 predicted proteins | sample S45metaG_FD_129847 | JGI IMG/M metagenome (GOLD analysis project Ga0163161, IMG submission 129847) | Switchgrass rhizosphere microbial communities from Kellogg Biological Station, Michigan, USA - S4-5 metaG | ecosystem: Host-associated > Plants > Roots > Rhizosphere > Soil | place: USA... | reverse complement strand
GCCGCGGTCGTGATGATCTCGGGGCACGGCAATATCGAAACTGCCGTACGAAGCACAAAACTCGGTGCGTTCGACTTTATCGAAAAGCCCCTCAGCCTAGAGCGCACGGTCGTCACGGTGAAGAACGCGATCCGCACTCGCGATCTCGAACGCGTCAACACCCAACTCCAAACCGACGCCGCGACCGAATACGTGATGGTCGGCGAATCTGTCGCGATGCGTGCCCTCAGAAAGCAGATCGCGATCGTCGCCCCGACGGACGGCCGCGTGCTTATCTCGGGCGAGAGCGGCACTGGCAAGGAGCTGGTCGCGCGTGCCATCCACGCATCGTCAAAGCGCGCGGGCGCGCCGTTTGTCGAGATAAATTCCGCCGCCATTCCCGAAGAATTGGTCGAGTCGGAATTGTTCGGCCACGCAAAAGGCGCCTTCTCGGGTGCGACAAAGGCCAAGAAAGGCAAGTTCGAGATTGCCGACGGAGCGACCGTTTTCCTCGACGAAATCGGCGACATGTCTCCGCGCGTGCAGGCAAAGATGCTGCGCGTGTTGGAGGAACAGCGGTTCGAGCCGGTCGGCAGCAACACGCCGGTCGCGGTGGACGTCCGCGTCATCTCGGCGACCAACAAGCCGCTCGACAGCCTGATCGAGAACGGCCATTTCCGCCCCGACCTTTTCTACCGGCTCAACGTCATCCCGTTCCAGGTGCCGCCGCTTCGCGAACGCCGCGAGGACGTGCCCGCGCTCATAGAACACTTCAACCGCCGCTTCTCAGCCGAGAACCAAAAGCCGCCAAAGGAGTTCACCGACGCCGCCGTCGCTTCGCTGCAGAATTACACCTGGCCCGGCAACGTCCGCGAGCTAAAGAACCTCATCGAGCGCGTCGTCATCATGTCGAGCAAGGCAAAGATCGACGCCGCTGAGCTGCCCGAGGTCGACTCGGTCAACGGTGCGCCTGCATCGAGCTTTCGCTTCCCGTCATTCAAGGACGCGACCGACGCCTACCAACGCGAATTCATCCGCCACAAGCTCGCCGAACACAACGGCAACGTCGCCCGCACCGCCGCCAGCCTCGGCGTCGACCGCAGCCACCTGTATCGGAGGATGCGGAGCTTGGGGATAAAATAAGCGGCTTTAGAAATCTCAAATCTCAGATCTGAAATTTGAGATTTGAGATGATCGAGAATATTTTAAGGATATGAAGTATTCAACCTTCGAGGAAGTTCCGGTCTGGAAAGCTGCCGTCGAATTCGCCCTCCGCGTATTTAAGCTGAGCGAGCAGGCAGATTTCCGCGGCCTCGGCGACACTAAAAATCAACTCGAGCGTGCATCGTTATCGATATCAAATAACATCGCCGAAGGCTTTGAACGCGGAACGACTGTCGAACTGATCCATTTCCTCTACATCGCCAAAGGCTCTGCCGGCGAATCGCGTTCGATGCTGCGGATATGCGAGCCTCTCGATCGCTTTTCAAATTTCAGATCTGAGATCTCAGATCTGATAGGACGCGCCGTCAATATCTCTAAGCAACTTCACGGCTGGCTCGAATCGCTAAAGAACACCGACATCAAAGGAACTAAATTCCTAACCGGTAAAGAACGTGACCGTTTGCAGCGCGAGCATGAATTTGAAGAATTCGACCGCGAGATGGAGCGGCACCGGCAGGAATTGACGGAAAGGCTGAACCAACAGTCGCGTACGGCCGATCAGTAAATCCCCATGCGCAACGGCATAGTCCAAAACAAATATGCCAACAACCCCGGCAAACTCGCCGCCTGGCTCGCCGCCATCCACGTCGAGAAAGCCCCGTCAAACCCAACACCGTAAATGGAAAGGCCGCGGATAACCGCGGCCTTATTACATCTTAGGCGTTTGCGGTTGAAACCTATTTATCCACCGAACGAGCGGGAGTCGCCCAGCCTTTGTTGAACGAATGTCTTGGTCGTTTACCGTCAAACTCATCTTGGTTGATTTGTTTGTGAACCACACCTGGTATTTCGTAGGGTGGAGATAAAGGAACCACGACGCACTCCTGTCGTATTCGCCGCTTTCGTAGTGAAGTTTGGTGATGGTACCGCGAAGTGATTTGAAGAACTCGTTCTTCCATCGGTTGGCAGTCGCCTTGGGAACGATGGCTTTCTTGTAGGTCACAGCAACGGCTTGGGCCATCTGGTCAACGTCCTCGGTATCGTGGTGGTCAAGCCAGTCGTTGAGTGCGTTAAAGACGAAGTTCTGCGCCTCCATTCTTGTTAGCGTGCAGCCGTCGGTCGTTTTCTGAAGCACGTGCTGAAACTCAGGACGATATGTTGGACTTAGCCTGATCACGATCTGCCAGTCAGTCTCCTTTGTGTCAATTATCTCGCGTGGAAAGAGCCTGTCGAGAACCTTGTCGTATGCGTCGAATGAAACAATGCGACTGAACTGGCGATGTTCCTGACCCTGTACGTGCCCCATGACGAACATCAGAGTCAACAACGATAGTATTCTTAGTCGCATGGCGGCTCGCATGCCTTCTTATTTCGTCACCGGAAAACCACGCTCGGCAAACAACGGCTCGACTTTGGCGTCGCGGCCTCGGAATAGGCGGAAGCCTTCAGCGGGGTCGATGGTGTTGCCTACGGTGAAGACGTACTTACGCAGCCGAGCGGCGACCTTTTTGTCGTAGGGGCCGCCGGCTTCGGTGAAGGCGGTGTAGGCGTCGGCTTTGAGGACGTCGGACCAGAGGTAGCTGTAATAGCCCGCCGAGTAATCGTCACTCGCGAAGATGTGGCGGAACTGCGGCAGGCGGTGGCGCATCACCAGCTCCTTCGGCATTCCGAGTTTGCCAAGCTCTTCCTTTTCGAACTTTTTGGGATCGATCTTTTTGTCGCCGGCGAGGTGGATCTTCATATCCATCAGCGCGCTGGCGAGAAGCTCGGTCGTGTCGAAGCCGCTGTTAAAGGTCGAGGCTTTCTTGATCTTTGCGACGAGCTCTGCCGGCATCGGTTTGCCGGTCTGGTAGTGCAGGGCAAACTTGTTCAGGACCTCAGGCGTCTCGACCCAGTGTTCGAGAAGCTGCGAAGGGAACTCGACGTAATCCGTCGCGACGTTCGTGCCGCCAAGCGTCGGGTACGTGACGTTTGACGACAGGCCGTGCAGTGCGTGGCCGAATTCGTGGAACATCGTCGTCGCGTCGTCCCACGAGATCAGCACCGGCTCGCCGGGCTTGCCCTTGACGAAGTTGGCGTTGTTCGACACGATCGTCGTCTGGTCGATGCCGCCGACGCGCGACTGGTCGCGATACTGGTTCATCCACGCTCCGCTGTCCTTGCCGTCGCGTGCGTACGCGTCGAAGTACCACAGGCCGACGTGCTTGCCGGTCGTCGTGCTCAGCACCTCGTAAACTTCCTGGTCGGGGCTGAATGTCGGGATGCCGCTGAGCTTTTTGAATTTGAAATTGAACAGCTCGCCCGCGACCCAGAACATCGCGTCGCGCATCTTGTCGAGCTGGAGGTAGGGCTTTATCTCGTTCTGGTCAAGGTCGTACTTTTGCTTACGCACCTTCTCCATGTAGTAGTGATAGTCCCACGGCTCGATCTTGAGCCCGGCAAGTTTTTCCATGTCGGCGACCTCTTCGTGAACGCGGGCGACGGCGGCGGGCCAGACTTTTAGCATCAGTTCCATCGCTTTGTCGGGCGTCTTTGCCATCTTTTGCTGCAATATCCAATGCGCGTGTGACGGCAGGCCGAACAGATGCGCACGTTCAGTGCGAAGCTCGACGATCTGCGGAATTACTTTGTTATTGTCGCGTTCGTCGCCGTTGTCGCCCCGGCTGACGAACATCTTCCACACCTTTTCGCGCAGCTTTCGGTTGTCGGCGTAGGTCAGGAACGGGTCGGTCGATGAACGCGTGTTGCGAATGATCCAGCCACTTTTCTTCTTTGCCTTTGCGTCTTCGGCGGCCGCGTCTTTGAGCGATTGCGGGAGGCCGGCGAGGTCGGATTCCTTATCGATCTGGACATAAAGCTCAGATTCCTCGCCCTGCAGGTTCTGGTTGAACTTTGTGTAGAGACCCGCGAGTTGCTGGTTGATCTCGCTCAACCGCGCCTTCTTTGCATCGTCGAGCGCGGCACCGGCGTGGACGAAATTCTCGTAATAGACCTGCACGAGCCGCTGTTGCTCTTTTGTGAGCTTTGCTTTTGCGGGCGAGTTATAAACGGCCGAGATTCGTTTGAAGAGCGCCGCGTTTTGCGTGATCTTGTCGGAATGCGCGGCCAGCTTTGGCTGCATCTCGGCCTGGACGGGCTGGAACTCCTCGGTATTCATCGACGTCGACCAGATGCCAAAGATGCGACTCACGCGGCTGAGCATCTCGCCGGACTTTTCGAGCGGGACGAATGTGTTCGCAAATGTCGGCGCGGCCGGATCGTTGGCGATCGCGTCGATCTCCTTCAGGTTTTCGGCCATCGCCTGCTCGAGCGCGGGCTTAAAGTCGGCGACCTTTACCTTGTCAAACGGCGGCACACCGCCATAGGGGCCGATCCATTTTTCGGTTAGCGGATTGACCGCGGCGGCTTCGGTCTCGTTAGCGGCCGCGGCCGGCTGGGACTTGATAGTTGTCATAAAAAAGGCGGCGACCCCCACGATCGTGAGTCCGCAGAGATATTTTTGAAACATTCCTTGATGGCTCCTCAAAAGGCTATTTGATGACTATATTCTATGCGATGTTGGGCGAAAAGTTAGAGGAAAAACGGGAATATACACGCATCTTTCAAGATGGGAAACCGCTATAATGTTTCGAACGAGGACGACGACGCAGACGGTGAGGATCCTATTTATATTGTTTTTGCTCGTACTCGCGGTCGCAACGTTGCCCGCCCAAATGCCGCTTGCCAGTGGGTCAGTTACAGATGTCCATGCCGATCCTGTCGCCGGCGCGCGGATCCGGTGCGGCGGGCAAGCCACCATTACCGATCGGAGCGGGAAGTTCAGCCTCGATGCCAGCGGATGCACGAACCTGACGATTACGGCGGATGGATTTGAGGCAATGGAGATAGCTGCATCGGCGGAAACCGCAGTTGTTTTGCATCCGTCGTCAGTATTTGCCGCGGTCGATGTCGCGGGAGCAACGACGACCGTTGGCGACTCGGCGGCAAGCGTCACATCTGTAGATCGACGGACGCTGGATACATCGGGAGCACTGACGCTGGATGACCGCTTGCGGCAGGTCCCGGGATTCTCCTTGTTTAGACGAACGGGCAGCCGCGTGGCGAATCCGACCACACAAGGTGTTTCCCTGCGGGGCGTTGGAGCTTCGGGCGCGAGTCGGGCGGCGGTGCTGAAGGACGGCATCCCGCTCAACGATCCCTTTGGAAGCTGGGTCTTTTGGGGACGCGTTCCGGCCGAGTCTATATCCGAGGTCGAGATAGTACGCGGCCCGGCGAGCGATCTTTACGGGACGGCCGCAGTCGGCGGCGTGGTATCGGTAAGAACACGTGAGATCGGCCCGGCAGCTTTTAGCTCGATAGACCTTTCTTACGGTAGTCAGCAAACACCTTTCGGTTCTAGTTATTCATCGGCGAAGTGGAAGTATTGGGGCGGCTCGCTCGCGGCCGAATATCTGAAAACTAACGGCTACATACCCGTTGCGCCTGAACAGCGCGGAGCGGTGGACACGCTCGCAAATGTTCGCCGTTCTTCGATCGTGCCAATGGTCGAACGGCGCTTTGACGGCAGTGATCGCATTTTCGGGTCCGCTGAGTTTTACAGCGAGGTCCGCGCGAACGGGACGCCGCTGCAGCGGAACGACACACGCATAACAAACTTTGTCGCCGGTGCCGATCTTGCATCCTGGCGATCGAGCGTATTCACTCTACGCGCCTTTGGCGGGACGGAAAACTACCACCAGTCATTCTCCTCGATAGCAGCCGATCGCCAAAGCGAATCGCTTACGCGGCTACAGACGGTGCCGTCGCAGAACTTCGGGCTGAGCGGACGATGGACGACGACATTCAAACAGAATACGTTCTTTGCAGGTGCCGAATACCGCAACATTCGAGGACGCAGCGACGAGACCGGCTTTTCGAACGGCAACGCAACCGTCGCTACCAGCGCCGGCGGAAGGGAAGCGTTGGCAGCGGCGTACACAGGGATTTCGTTTCGAGCGACTGATAGGCTGACCTTGAACGGCGGGCTCAGGTATGACCGCTGGCGTGAAACAAAGGGTTTTTCGGCTTCCAGGTCGCTGATCACGCAGGTTTTGACGATGACGTCATTTCCCGACCGCGGACGCTCGGCACTCAGCCCACGCGGCTCGATGCTATTCAAGATCAACCACAACCTGTCACTCGCGGCCTCCGCGGCGGGCGGCTTTAGACAACCGACACTCAACGAGCTTTACCGCTCGTTCCGTCTAGGAAATATACTCACGCTCGCGAACGAAAACCTTCGCGCCGAGAAGGCGGCAAACTTCGAGGTAGCCCTTATCGTCAATGCGCTTGACGAGCGGTTCTACGTGAGGGCCGGACCATTTTGTACGCGCGTTTCAGACACCGTAACCAACGTGACGCTGACCATCGTCCCAAACTTAATAACACGCCAGAGGCAAAATCTCGGGATGACGCGGAGCTGCGGTGTCGAGGCCGATGCGGCGATCCGAGCGACGCCGTCGCTTACGTTCACCGCGGGATATCTGCACGTTCACGCAAAGGTAACCGCCATGCCGGGCAACGCCGCTCTCGTCGGCCTGCGTTTGCCACAAGTTCCCCGCGACCAGGGGACTTTTCGTGCTCAGTACTCACGAATCAAGCTGGGAACCTTCTCGATGCAGCTTCGCGCATCCGGTGAACAATTCGAAGACGACCAGAACCTGCTTCCGTTAAAAGGTTATTTGACGGCCGACGTCTATGCATCTCACGACGTCACGCATCGGTTCGTTGTTTATTTCGCCGGAGAGAATATTTTCGATACTAGTATCGAGGCAGGGCGAACGCCGGTCGTCACGCTCGCCCAGCCGCGGAACTTTCGCATTGGCCTGCGGCTGCGGCTAGGCAGGGATTAGAAAAAGAGCATGCGGCACAGCATGCCCTTTGATCTTGATGGTACACCCGGCATGATTCGAACATGCGACCTCTTGATTCGTAGTCAAGCACTCTATCCAGCTGAGCTACGGGTGCAAAAACCTGAATTGAGAATTGAGAATGGAAAATTGAGAATTCCAACTCAAACTCAAACAAGCATTATCCATTTTCGATTCTCAATTTTCAATTCTCAATTTCACTTCGCGAAGTATCCCTGGCGGGTTCGTGCGATGAGCTCAGAGTCGCGGACGTCGATGCGGACCGCGCGCCATTTGCCGTCGCGCTTATCGTTGGCGGACGTGTATTCGACGGTGTAAAGCGTGCGCAGCTCGGCGGCGACCTGGGCATAGAGTTTGCCCATCTCTTCGAGATGATTGATTGCGTGTAGGGTGCCGCCCGTCCGGTCCGCGACGATCTGCAGGCGTTGCCGTGCGGCCTTATACATCGCGATCTGTCGCGGCGTCGGGTCGGCGAGTTTGGCCGGATCGCCGGTCGGCAGGTCCAACGGATAAACGGTAACGCCCTGAGCGTCGGCCCGATTCAGGACACGATTCACTATCTCGCTGTTCTCCGGCCGTATGGCGGTCGCGATCTGATCTTCCGGGACAGATAGCAGGATCTTGCGGTCGGCATCCTGCACCGACGTATCGGCGCCGTCGGTTAGCACGATGATGGCCTTTCGCCGGCTGTTTTCTTTTGCAAGCTTATCGAGTGCGAAGTCGAGGGCTTTGTATAGCTGCGTATGTCCCTGGCCGTTCGCGAGGTCGATCGAGTTGAAAATGGTCTTTCTATTCGTCGTGAAGTCGTTTCGCAGGTTGATCTTGTCATAAAACTCGACAACCGCAACCCGGTCATTTGGCGCCAACGCATCCAGAAAACGGGTCGCCGACTGTTTAATGACGGCCCGATAGCCGGTCGTGGAACCACTCATATCCAGCATCAGCACCACACTAAATGGAGTATCGACCGGCTCAAAACGAGATATCTGCTGCTTTACGCCGTCCTCAAAAATGTCAAAACTCCCGCGGTCGAGATTAGTGATCGGCCGTCCACGCGTATCCACGACACCTACGTTGAGCCGGACGATCGACGTGTCGACGCGGATCGGATCGTCGCCCTGGGCGAAAATGGCGATACTGGCGAGCAGAATTGTGATGGTGAGCAAGGCGGCCCGGCGGAGCGTCATATCGAGATGTTAACAATTTGACGCCGCCCGGCGAAGTGCGGTTGCATCGGCCAAATCCCTTAACATATTCGGCAATTTCGTTTATAATCGCCTCGTCAACCTGATTTCTATTCAACTTTCGCATTTTGATCGAATTCCTTTGGTGCGTGACGATGCTCTTTCGGCCGAGTTTTTGTTGCAATTGCGGTGAGAAGATCGAGCGGGCGGAATGGAAGTTGTGGACGAGCCGGAAGTTCTGCGATCTGTGCGCGACCGACTTTACGCTGCAGGAGTTCCTGCCAAAAGGCGTTATACTCTTAGCATCGGTCATCTCGATCTTTGGCGTCGTCAGTTTTTTCAGCCGGGGCCCGGAACGAGCAGACCTTGCCGCAAGCAGAAAGATCAGCCGGCCGCAGAATGCGGTCGTGAATACAGCGAACCCGGAACCGGCCACGCCGCCGCAGGTCGACAACACACCCGCACCCGCGTCGAACGTGATCGCAACCCAGCGGCCACAGACACTCGCTGCGATGCCGTCGAACTACACGGCCAGGGCCCCGGTTACAGTTGCCGACGAAGTCTATATCTGTGGAGCGGTGACGAAGAAGGGAACGCCATGCTCGCGGAGGGTAAAAGGCAATGTTCGCTGCTGGCAGCACATCGGCCAGCCGGCGATGTTGCCGCCCAACCAGCTTAGGATCAGCCGGTAAGTCATTTATGAAACCACTATCACAGAATACAATGGTCCAGGGCCGCTATCTGATCGTCCAAATGATCGGCAAGGGCGGAATGGGTGAGGTTTACCTGGCTGTCGATCAACGGCTGGGGAGTGCGGTCGCGTTAAAGCGGACAGTCTTTACCGAGGACGAGACGCTACGGGCCGCCTTTGAGCGCGAGGCAAAGATACTCGGGCGCTTGCGGCATCCTGTTTTGCCGAAGGTGAGCGACCATTTTAGTGAGAACGGCGATCAGTTTCTCGTGATGGAGCACATTTCGGGCGATGACCTTTCAAAGAGACTCGAAGCTTCGGGTAAGCCGTTTCCGTTAAGCTGGGTGATGTTCTGGGCCGATCAATTGCTCGATGCGCTGACGTACCTGCATTCGCACGAGCCGCCGATCATCCATCGTGACATCAAACCGCAGAACCTTAAGCTTACCGACGACAATCACATTGTGCTGCTCGATTTTGGTTTGTCGAAGGACTCGCAAGTCGTGGCATCGGACCAGCCCATGATCTCGGCGAGTGTCGTTGGCTACACGCCGCACTTCGCGTCGATGGAGCAGATACGGGGGACGGGGACGACCGCGAAGAGCGATATCTATTCGTTCTCGGCGACATTCTATCAGTTAATGACAAATGTCGTTCCGATCGACGCATTGGCCCGCGCAGATGCGATCCTGAGCGGGGGTGGCGATCCGCTCATCCCTCTCAATGTGGGAAATCCTGAGGTCTCGAAGGAAATCTCGGATGTGATGCTCAAGGGTATCGAGGTCAGCCAGGACAAACGCTTTGGCACAGCGGCGGAGATGCAAAAGGAACTGCGGCGGGCGTTCAAGCGGACGCAGGAGGCGATGTCGGCGAAGACCGTCGCATTCGCAAGTCCGACCGCCCCAACCGAACTCGTTGAAGGCGACGCGGGTGCCCACGTGACGGCCGCCCCATCTGAAATGGAAACAAGGATCCAGCCGACAGTTAGCGAAACCGAGCTGGCCGAAACGATCCCAAACGTCCCGCCTGAAACGCACGCACCACCGAGACAGGACGACATTAAGACTGCGGTTTTTACCGCCGAAGCACCGGTCGAACAGCCGGCGGAAGCCGGACCGGCGACGGCTCCGGAACCCGCAGTAGTTGAAACGGCGCCTGTGGTCGCGGCGCCTTCGATGTCGCCGCGGCCCGCCTCGCCACCAACTCCAATGACTCGGGCCGCGGCCGCGTCGGCAGGTGCCGCTCCAAGAAAATCGAAGGCCGGGCTTATTGTCGGCGTATTGATAGGGCTGCTCGTCCTTGCGGGTATAGCGGGCGGCGGTGGTTGGTACGCGTATACAAGGTACTATGCCAAGGCTGTTCCGATCGCATCACCGACGCCGCTCGCACCGGCTTCGCCGTCACCCGAACCGACGATCGAAACAGTGGCCGATTCGAGCCTCGATATTGACGCGAATACCGCTGAAACAAGTGAACCGGTCCCGGCCGAACCTGCTCCTGGGAAACAGCCTGTCGCCGGAAAGAATCCGCCGGCGAAGACAACGCAAGCGCCGCCGACCTCTAAACCGGCGCCGAAGACGAAACCCAAGGATGAACGGACCGTGATCCTGCAATAGTCAATATGAAAGGAACCAGATATACGATCGCATTTTTTACCGCTGTGTTGCTTGTCGCAGTGCCGCACGGAATAGGCGCTCAATCAAAAAAGGATCGCGATAAAGCTAAGAACCTGCTCGCCCAGGCGGACCTGGCATTTTCGCAAAAGAATTACAGGGTGGCGGCAGACACCTATGGTCAGGTCATCACGCTGATCCCAAACAATCCGCAGGCGCATTTTCGCAAAGGCTTTGCGCATTTCAACCTTAAGGAATACGATCCGGCGATCAATGAGATGACGGCCGCGCTGAGCCAGGGCTATAAGCCGCCGATCGACGTCTACAAGGTCCGTGCTTTTATCTATTATGAGCAGCAGAATTATGATCCGGCGATCCAAGACATCAAAAAAGGCCTGGAGTTGGCACCCAAAGACCCTATCCTTCTAAAATCGCTCGGTGAGGTCTACGTTGCAAAAAACGACACTGCAAAGGCGATCGAGGCCTTGAAAAATGCGTTGGAGGTGCTGCCCGGCGATGCCGATGTTCATTACAATCTCGCCCGGGCCTATTTCGTGTCGGGCAATGTGCAGCAGCAGGCTGCCGAGGCTCAAGCAGCGTTGACACAGGGCACGCGTTTTCCGGGCGACGCATATTATCTGTTGGCCGACGCGCAAAAGAAGCTTCGCAATTATGGGCCGGCGATCGACGCCTATCAAAAGGCGATAAGTTCTAAGCCCGAACTTTACCAACCATATCGCGATCTGTCGGACATATTCCGTATCGAGAACCGGTTTGCGGATGCTATCAAGGTGTCAAAAGCGGGCGTGATCAAGTTCCCAGCAGACGGTGTCGGCCTGTGGACCGACTTGAGCTGGTATTACAGCTTGGCCGACAGGCCTGACGACGCTGTTCAGGCCGCGAAAGCCGCGATCCTGTATGCACCGAAGCAATATGTGGCATATACAAATCTGTGCCGCGCATATAACGACACAAAGAATTACGACTTGGCGATCTCGGCCTGCAACACTGCTCTCAGGCTGCAGCCGGGCGACGGCGAGACATATTTTTATCTTGGCCGGGCGTTCAACCTTACCGGCAAGACGGTCGAGGCGACAAAATATTACGGGCTGGCCGTAAAAGGGTTGATCGATTACACTGCGAAGAATCCTGACTATTCGGACGGCTGGTATCTGCTGGGAAATGCGTATTTTGCCGACAATCAACGAGACAAGGCGATCGAAGCTTATTTGAAATGCCTCAACCTTGCACCGAAGTTTGCCAAGGCCCGTTACAACCTCGGGATCATCTACACGCGAAAAAAGAACAAGGCGGGAGCGACCGAGCAATACAACGCTTTGCTGCCTGTCGACGCAAAGCTAGCGGGGCTGTTAAAGGGCGAGATCGATCAGATGTAGATCACTGCCAGCGACTGTTTCGCCTCGAATTGGCGTGCACGTCCACGCTCTGGAACTTCAGGACGACCCTAACACTCTCAGGCCTACTTTCAAGCGTCGCCGGAACGAACGGCGTCCGGTCCGGGCTCGAATCCAGAGCCTTTTCTAATTGACCGACTGCACGGCGGTTGCGCGAAGGCTCCACGACCTCGGCGATCTGTGCCAGGCCGTCACTATATACGTCCGCGACCACAACTACTTCGTTATTTTTCATGCCGCTCTGGAGCAGTGACTTGGTAAGGGCAACCAGCGCGCCCTGTGGGTTGATGCTCGGCGATTCACTGGCGAAGCCCAGTCTTGACTGGACGAGATCGGCCGCTGAAATATCACCTTCTTTGAGGAAAGGGTTGCGATTTGCGGCCATCATCGGCGATCCTTTTTCGGACGGCAGCGAGCCGTTCTTAAGTACGCCCGAGAACATCGCGACAAGAAAGCCGCCGCAGATCAGAACCGATGCAAAGGCGCCGACGCCGTATGGCATGACGCGCATTTGCAGGAATTCGCGAACATCCGGCGTGAAGGGCAGCCATGAACGGCGGCTCGCCCGCACGTCGGAAACGACGGCTTGTTTTATGCTTCGTTTGAGAGCTGCCGACATTTCGGGACGAGCAAGCAAGGCCAGATCGTTCCTGTTCTCTCGATATTCTGCATAGCGCTGACGGCAAAGCGGACACATCTCGAGATGTGCCTTGACCGACAGGCTCTCACCCTCGGTCAGAAAACCGTCTGCGTACAAACTCAAATCATCTTGTAGGTCTGAGCATTTCATAAATGTCTTGCTCCCGATCCGTTCAAATGAATGGCTGACTGACCCCGGCTGCTGGCCCGACTACTCGGGTCGGCAACGCGTCCGTCTGAAATTGGCTTGCCGATATGCGAATTCTGCATTCTTCAATTCGATGTTGCTGGTCGATTCAAATAATTGCGTCATACGTTTTTCGATCTTCCTCTCCCTGACTTCCGCTCCCTTGACCTATCGTTTGGCACCGATTGTTTTAGTCGTTTAACGAGACCGGGGCGAGTCAGCCATTCATTCAATTGTCAAAAACCCTTCAATCTCCGCCGCAGTTCTTCGCGGCCGCGTGAAATTCGTGATTTCACCGTTCCGATGCCGACGCCGAGTGCGGCGGCGGTTTCTTCGTAACTCATTCCCTCAACGTCGCATAAGACAACGGCCACGCGATAGATCTCAGGAATTTCAAATAACGCAGCCGTCAGCGCGTATTCACGCTCATGTGTCAGAGCGGCCTCCTCGGGACTCCCGGACCGGTCGGAAAGCGTCTCGTGGATCGCTGTGTCCGAACCGCCAATAGTGGCATCAAGCGATATCGTTTGGTCGCGTCTGCGGCGTTTCCACCACCGAAAGCGGTTTCGCGATTCGTTTATCGCTATCCGAAAGAGCCAGGTTTTCAATTCCGACTGCCCGCGAAAGCCCTTGATCGACCGGAGTACCCGCAAGAGCGTGTCCTGCGTCAGGTCGCGGGCCTCTTCGGCGTTCTGGGTCAGGCGATAGAGCAAGCCGTAGATATCACCGGAGTAAAGATCGACAAGCGTCTCAAATGCCGCGGCGTCGCCGGCCTTTAACTTTTCAATAAATACCGGATCGTCAGATCCGCCGGCGGCGGCTATCGGCGCAGACACTACGGCCCGCCCAATCTCTTCATCGTCAATAGTGATCGACTCGCTGAAGATCATCGCCCGCCCCTTCGCCTAGGAAGCTGTCAAACGCCCTCGTCCGCTTGGAACTTGGCGGACAGTAATATTAGACACCGCGTGTCGCGCTTTGTTCCATAGTTTCTCGTTGTCGCCGTGTCTGACCATATCTCCTTTAGTTATTTGCTTTCCGCCGCCGTTTTACGCTACATTAACTCTTTTGTAAAAAAGCCCGGCATCGCCACTAATATAACGCGCACCGGGCAAATAAATTGCAATTTTTTAACAATGGCACGAAAGAAGAGACGATTTGAACAGCTCGAGGCCGCCGCCTCGGCCCCGAAAGAAAAGAAGAAATACGTTGACCCGTTCCAGGCGCAGGTCGTTCCGCGCCTTGAGAAGGCCGGCGAGAAGCTCGAGGGCAAAGGAAAAACGATACTTTACGGCATCGGTGCGATCGCGGTCGTAGCATTGCTGGTATTCCTGTTTATGAAATGGAGCCGCGGCACGAGCGCTCAGGCTCAGGCCGCGCTTGGAAAAGCCATCGAGACCTCGCAGGCCCAGATCTCCGAGACCGGAACACCGGCTACGTCGACAGAGAAAACATATAAGACGGAAAAAGAACGGGCCGAAGCTGCGATCCCGCAGTTCCAGGAGGTTATCGATAAACACGGCGGTGCGGCGGGCGAAAAAGCCAAGTATTTTATCGCCGTCAATCGCCTTTATATCGACCGCCCGGCAGCGATCCAGGAACTGGAAGGACTGTCGTCCGGCTCGTCCGATGTGGCAAAGCTTGCGAAATTCGCCCTCGCGCAGACGCGTGTAGACGACGGACGGCTGGATGATGCTGTCTCTTATTATCAAGAGCTCGCAGGCATGGACGATTCTATCGTTGCGAAGGACACTATCAATTTCGAGCTTGCCAAGATCTACGAGAAACAGGACAAAAAGAAAGAAGCGGCCGACCTGTACTACAACATCGCAAAAACGGCCAGCGAGGCAAAGGATGCCGATGGCAAGCCTGTTCGCATGACCGAGACCGCGACGGATGCCAAGAAAAAGCTCCAGGAGCTCGATCCCGAGCGGGCCAAGGAGATCGTCGAAGCACCGCCGGAGAATCCGTTCGGCCCCTAAAATACTCTTTCGGGAATGGCCCGCTCAATTGTTGTTTCTTTACGAATAGAGGCATAAACTTGAGACTTGAGCGATCTTAAGCCCACCGATATTCCTAAGATCCAGACCGAGCAGGCCGCATCGCTCTCACCCGAAGAAACGCTTTCGATCCGCGTTTCACCTCACAGCTATCTGACGGCCATTCTGCTGGGCACGTATCTCTCGGCCCTTTTCTTTTATCTTGAGATCGATCTTGCCGGCGGCATCGCGTTCGTCGTGGCGTGGATCGTGGTCCCGTTTCTCGCCTTTAACGATCACGTCACCTTTGACGGCAAACGCCTGACGCGGACCGGCTTGATCCCGCGCGTCTGGGCATGGGTCAACCAGTCGCGTCGACGGCTAAAAGTCTCGGACATCGAGCAGGTCGAGACGCATGCCGTCCGCACCATGAAGCGTGGTGGCAACGTGATGTACCGCTATCGCACGGTCGTTCGCGGTAAAGACCTGAGCGTGACCATCGCGTCTGGCGGCGAAGATTTCCGCCGGATTATCAAAGGCATCCTGCCGCGGCTTGCGGACAACGTGCTCGACAATCGCTCGATCGAGCTTCGCGACCATCTGGCGGACCCGAAAGAAACGCTGATGAAGGCGGAGTTCGCACATATCCCATCAGTTGCGGCCCTGGAAGGCACCCTTAAGAAAGGCACGCGCGGGAAACACACAGTGAGGCCGCCTGAACCGCGCGAAGAAGAAAAAGCTGACGATCTGCGGAGCCTTGCCAACGAGTTGAGGCTGTCGGGCTATTTGCTTCCGGCGCTCGAGGCGTTCCGCCGGGCGCTTGTTGTCAAGCCGCGCGATGGGCGGCTGCTGTTCGAGTTTGCTCGCTGCCTGCATTCGTTTGCGGGCACTACCCGGAATAGTGACCTCGAGAGACGCGCGCTCGCTGCGTTGCGGCTGTCAGAGAGAAACGCTCGCGATGACGACGACCTGCTTGTGCGTCTTGCCGAGTGGTATTTCGAGATCGGCGAGTGGCGGCGTGCGGGGAATGTCTTTAAACGCTTATCCGAACGTCTGGGCGAAAGCTTTCGCACCGCTCGCGGGCTTGCTGAGATCGCGCTCCGCGAAGGCAAGATCGCACACGTCATCCATCATTTTGCCGCCGCCGGCCGCGTTGCCGAGACACCGGCACTGCGCCGCTGGTCAAAGGCCGAAGCCGATTATTTCTCAAATCTGCACTCGGACGAGGAGTATATGGAAATGGAGATCAGCCGGGTCAATCTGCTCGACGGTGTCGAGCGTTCAAAAAAGACGACGCTCCGCATCTCTTTCCTCGCGTTCCCCGCCATCTTCATTGGCGTTCTCTTCGAAGACGCCACGATCGCCAACCTCGGCTGGGCGGTCTCGACTGTCTCACTCCTGATCTGGACCGGCCTCATCGTCACCGCACGAATGCTCTCGCAGCGCATACCTTACGAATTAGTTGAATCAGATGAATAGAAAAGTGAACGTTTTATATAATGGTCTGCGTCTGACCATCTAATACAGGTGGTTTATCGATGAGAATTCTAGGTCGAATATGCTGTCGAACGATGGTCGGCTTTGTGGCATTTTGTCTGCTTTCAACCGCTGTCCCGGCACATACCGGATCCGGTATCGCGGTCGATAGGTCGGGCCAGATATTTTTTCTCGACACAGGCTCTGACAAGCTTCAATGGGAATTATTGAATTCGTTCCTGGGGCAGCCCTTTAACCCGTTCTCGCGAACGAGCGGAGCTTACTAGGCCTTTTTGCCCTTCGCCGCCTTTTTTGCCGGTGGGTTGAGCATCGCTGACCAACGGTATTCGGGGGTTTCCCAGCCTTCTTTGAGTTTCTTCAAAATGAAGTCCGTCATGTTATCGACGATCCAGCGGTGGTTGTATTCGCCGACGGAAGCGAGCTCGGCGTCGGGTGCCGGGTTCATAAAGTCGATGGCGTAGGGGACGCCGTCCTTTATGGCGAACTCGACCGTATTCAGGTCGTAGCCGAGGGCAGTGCAGATCGTTTTGACGTCCTGCTCGACGCGGGCGTGCAGCTCGGGCTCGAGATAATCGTCGATGTTGACGTACTGCATCCCGCTCAAATAGGGCTTTGAAGGGTCATAGGGCATGATAAGGACCTCCTCTTTGCCGACGCAGTAGCAGCGGACGAAATGGTCATACTCGATGCCTTGCTGCAACGTCATGCAAAGTGTGCCCGACTGGTTGTACTCGGAGAGAAGCTCTTCGAGCGAATGGATCTTGGACACATTCTTCCACCCGCCGCCGTCGAACGGTTTTAAGAAGGCAGGGAAGCCGACGTGCTCGACGACGCCTTGCCAGTCGATTGGGAACTGGAGATTGCGAAGCGACTCGGGCGTGATGTCTTTGATGTAGCTGTGCTGCGGCAGGAGGACGGTGTTCGGGATCGCGACGCCCAGCTTCTTTGCCAATGCGAAGTTAAAGAACTTGTCATCGGCCGACCACCAGAAAGGGTTGTTGATGATATACGTACCCTCGAGCGCAAATCGCTTTAACGTCGCACGGTAATACGGTATTTCATGCGAAATGCGGTCGATGATGACGTCGTAACGCTTTGGTTCGTCAAGGCCGATGCCGCCGATCGTGACCATCTCAGCAGTCACTTCACCGTTGCCTTTCTCGTTGATGCTGTTGATTATTGATTCGGGAAACGTCTGCTCGCGTCCCACTAAAATGCCTACTCGTTTCATAAGCGGTAGATTTTAACGCAAAGACGCAAAGCTCGCAAAGACGCAAAGATTCTTCAAAGGGGATTGTTGCGTCTTCGCGGTCCTTGACTCTTCGCGTTCAAAAGGACTTTTATTTTGCGCCAGGAAGGAGTTCGAGGTTGCCCATTTCGCGGTTGTAGCTGTCGAGGGCACCGACCTCGTCGGCGGTGGCGTCGAGCATCTGCTTGGTCATGGCGATGGAATCGGAAAGCTGTTCAAAATCAAGAAGTGAGAATTTCTCGGGTGTCGAGATCGTGACGATCTCGTCGTTGAGATAGCTGAAGAAATTCTCGATCGATTGCAGCTGTCCCTCGACCAATTTGACGCTGCGCTCGATCTCGTCAAATGACGACACACGACGTTTGAGGATCTCGACGTTTGTCTGCTGAATGCGCTTTGTCTTTTCGTCACCAGCCGATTCCATTGCGCGAAACGCCTGCGAAAGCTGGTTGTGAACCGCGGTGCGGTTGATCGATTTGAGGTGCTGCTTGCGGCGGCGATAGACGTCGAGCAGGTCGACAAAATCTTCCCAACGCTGGTCGAGCGCCCGGAGGTTCGACGGCAACTGGCCGGCGCCGGTGAATTTGCGGTAATTGTCCTGGATCTTTTCCTTTAGCCAGCGAAGATATTCGACCGCCTCGCGCTCGCGGGGCGTAAACGATTTGATCAACTTCTCGCGACTCGCGATGTTCGCGGCCAGCCGCCGCTCTTTTTCGCGTCGGACGATCATTTGGCGATATGAAGGCAGCAGCGGCACGACTAAGAGATAAACGGCCTCGCAAATAAGGGCAATAAGGAGCGGAATGACACTGCCGGTGTAAGCAGCGGCGACCAAAAAACCGGCGAGGCCCCAAAAATTGACCGGCTCCTTGATGGCCGCCTTGGCATAGCTCGTGTTGAATTTTTCAAGGTCCTGCCGGTATTTTGCGAGGTCGGCCATATCAGTAACTAGATGCAGTTTTGCGTGTGGGAGTTTATCTCGTCTCCTAGCTTGACTGGCTGGTCTCTTTGGCGGTGGTTTCGATCACATCGGCATCGGTCGCGCCGGAACCGGCTTCGATCTGCTTGCTCTCGGCCGCCGTGCCAGGCCCGAGCATGCCCATTTGCTTCTTGTATTCGAGCAGCTTGTCCTGCATCTGAATATCCATCGCCTCGCGTTCGATGTCCTGCATCTGTGAATCGACGGAGCTTGTGCCAAGTTGTAATTTTGCCTCGGCGGCGGCAACGCGGCGGTCGATCTTTTCACGCATTTCGTTAAAGGTCGATGCGTCGTCCTCGATGTTAAAGGCCTCCATCGTCTGCGCGAGTTGCTCCTGCAATTTCGCCTGTTTGGCAGCGCTGATAAGCTGCATCGCCTCGGCGGTGCGCTTCTTCATGTTGAGGACGTAGTTATCGCGGGCCTTTAGCGCTTGCTTTGAAGAAAGTTGAGCCTGATCGGCTTGGGCCGTGGTACGTTCGAGGTCCTGCTGGGCCTGCTGCAGCTGGCCGATATACGCGGTCGCGATATCGTCGCGGCCCATTTTGACCGAAGCCTTGATCTTGGAATCGAGGTCGACGACCTGCGTCGAAAGGTTCTCTTTTTGCTTTAACAACAGCCGCTCGGTCGCCATCACCTGGGCGACGGAGTTGTTGAGGTCCGGCACGCGGTCGCGCATGTCACGGATCGTTTGCTGAAGCACCAATTCAGGGTTCTCTATGCGGTCGAGCGCCGCTCCGGTGCTTGCGAAGAATACTCTCTTAAATCTTGCCCACAGTCCCATTTTATCTACCTGCTCCTAAAAATATCCTGTTAAACCGCAAACCGCCAAATACCTTACGATGCGCGAGACGCAAAGTTGCAAATTCGTCAACAAGTATAACAGTAATAGCAAATTAATGAAGGTTAAATCGGGGTGGCCGGAGCTATCGCCCGCAAGATTGGCGGCATCACAGCGTTCAACCTGATGAAACGGCCTTGTTTGGCCTTAGAATCATCTTGGGTTACTGATATTTGTCGCGGCTCGCCCGCG
>Ga0163161_10001199_pt1 | contig 19518 bp, 20 predicted proteins | sample S45metaG_FD_129847 | JGI IMG/M metagenome (GOLD analysis project Ga0163161, IMG submission 129847) | Switchgrass rhizosphere microbial communities from Kellogg Biological Station, Michigan, USA - S4-5 metaG | ecosystem: Host-associated > Plants > Roots > Rhizosphere > Soil | place: USA... | reverse complement strand
TTCTAGATATTTGGCTAAAAGGTCAGGATGATCGTTTTATCAGAAAGGTAAAAAAGATTTTTGAAAGCGCTGCAGTAGATAAAAGATACTCGATCATGTCGCCCGAGGAGGTTTTTAGTGATCTAAGTTTTGAGGAGCGAAACAGCATTTACATAAGAGAAGGGATAAAGCTGGGTGCCAAATGTTTGGAAACCGCACTCGAAAAAGCCAATTGGCAAGCTCAGGATTTAGACTACATCATTACGGTGAGCTGTACCGGCATCATGATCCCTTCTTTAGATGCTTATCTGATCAATCTGCTCAAACTTCGCCAGGACATTGTTCGCCTACCCGTAACAGAAATGGGTTGTGCCGCTGGTGTATCAGGCATGATTTACGCTAAGAATTTCCTTAAAGCCAATCCTGGTAAACGGGCAGCAGTTGTTGCAGTAGAATCACCAACGGCAACCTTTCAATTAAACGATTTTTCGATGGCCAACATTGTAAGTGCTGCGATATTTGGCGATGGTGCCGCCTGTGTACTGTTAAGTTCGAATGAAGACGATAGTGGCCCAGAAATTTTAGCTGAAGAAATGTACCATTTTTATGCTGCTGAAGAGATGATGGGATTCAAACTGACCAATACCGGACTGCAAATGGTATTGGATGTGGCAGTTCCTGAAACCATTGCCAATCATTTTCCAGATATTATTCATCCTTTCCTTTCCAAAAACGGACTCGACATTAATAATATAAACCATTTAATCTTCCACCCTGGCGGAAAAAAGATTATCCAGATTGTTGAAGAGTTATTTGGCCAGCTAGGCAAAAATATAGACGAAACGAAAGAAGTTTTAAGACTTTATGGAAACATGAGCAGTGCAACAGTTCTCTATGTTTTGGAATGGATTATGGATAAAAAGCCAACACCCGGAGAAAAAGGGCTAATGTTAAGCTTTGGTCCTGGCTTTTCGGCACAGCGCATACTATTACAATGGTAATCAGTCAATTAATCACTAATGAAAAAAGAGATCTTAGCTAAACTTCCTTACGGCAAATCTTTTCTATTTGTTGATGAGTTATTGCATGTTGACGAAAACGGTGTGACCGGAACATATACCTATCCTGAAAACCTTCCATTTTACGAGGGTCATTTTAAAGACCGTCCGGTAACACCCGCAGTGATCCTCACCGAAACCATGGCGCAGATTGGATTGGTCTGTTTAGGTATCTACCTGTTAAAAGATATTGATCAAAATATATCCATCGCCATGACCTCAAGCGCTATTGACTTTTTAAAACCGGTTTACCCTGGTGAGCAGGTTACAGTAACGAGTGAGAAAGTATATTTTAGGTTCAATAAACTGAGTTGCAAAGTAAAAATGGAAAATGCAGCAGGCGTAATGGTTTGCAAAGGCAGCATTTCGGGCATGTTAATTTCGAAAGGAAATGGGTAACAGAGTCGTAATTACCGGTTTAGGCGTATGTGCACCCAATGGCACTACCATTGATGAGTTTTCGGATGCCATAAAAAAAGGGCTTTCTGGCATCCGCCATCAGCCCGATCTGGAAGCCTTAAACTTCTCCTGTCAGATAGCAGGCAAACCGGTACTTAGCGAAGAGCGGATCAGTCAATATTTTACACCGCTTGAATTACGAAATCTAAACAGTACAGGAATTATATATGGTGTTATCGCTGGTTTGGATGCCTGGAAAGATGCAGGCTTAACCATCGAAAATAATGAAGCGCCCGACTGGGATAGCGGTACCATTTTCGGAGCAGGCACTTCTGGGATAGATAAATTTAGATGGGCAATTAACAAAATAGATGCGCTTGAAATCAAAAAACTGGGAAGTTCTGTAGTGATACAAACCATGGCCAGTGGCGTAAGTGCATTTATCAGTGGCAAGCTCGGCTTGGGTAACCAGGTGAGCACCAATTCATCTGCCTGTGCAACAGGAGCAGAAAGCATATTGCTGGCTTACGAAAGGATTAAAACGGGGCAAGCTACAAGAATGTTGGCAGGCAGTACCAGCGATAGCGGCCCTTACATTTGGGGCGGTTTTGATGCCATGAAAGTTTGCACCTTTAAACACAATGATGAGCCGGAAAAAGGTAGCCGCCCTATGAGCGAAACGGCAAGTGGCTTTGTACCCGGAAGCGGCGCGGGTGCTTTGGTGTTAGAATCGCTCGAAAGTGCAATGGCTAGAAAAGCCAAAATATATGGCGAAGTGCTCGGCGGCCACATCAATTCTGGCGGCCAGCGGGGCTTAGGCACTATGACTGCACCAAATCCTGTCGCTGTACAGCGATGTATCCAAACAGCATTAAAAAATGCGGGTATTGAAGCCCAGGAAATCGATGTGATTAATGGCCATCTTACCGCAACAACTAAAGATGCCCTTGAAATAGAAAACTGGAAAGCAGCACTACAACTACCTGCAGATGATTTTCCGTACATAAATTCTATAAAAGGTATGATTGGCCATTGTATTGCAGCATCAGGGAGTATAGAATGTGTGGCCTCTATGCTTGAGCTTTCAGAAGGATTTATCTTCCCTAACATCAATTGCGAAGACTTAAGCCCCAAGATTACTGCTTTAATTGATGCGAAATTTATTCCGAAAACCTTAGTTCATAAACCATTTAATATCTTAGCTAAAGCCAGTTTTGGTTTTGGTGATATTAACGCCTGCATTATTTTTAAAAAATATACCCATGAATAAAGAAGAGATCATCGAAGCTTTAAAAACAATTGTTGAACCTTACAGCGAGGAGGTATCAGCCTTAGCGCATATTAACGAAAACACCGATTTTATAAACGATTTAAAAATAAATTCGGCCAACCTGGTTGATATTGTCTTAGATATTGAAGAGAAATTCAATATTGAAATAGACAACGATTCGATGGCTAAAATGCTTACTGTAAAAGCCACCACCGAAATTATAGCTCAAAAACTGGAAGCGAATGCTGGGTAACGATATCGTTGATCTGGATCTGGCTAAAATCCAAAGTAACTGGAGGCGTAAAAATTATCTCGATAAAATTTTCACTACCGAAGAACAGTTACTTATTTCATCAGCAAAAAGACCTGATGAAATGGTATGGCTGTTATGGAGTATGAAAGAATCGGCTTATAAAATTTATAACCGTAAAACCGGAATCCGAAATTTCGCTCCTAAAAGTTTAAATTGCACCATTTATCCAAACAACGATCAGATAAAAGGTACAGTAAGTATAGATAATGATACTTATTTCACTAAAAGCGATATTCAGCTACAATATATTCATACCATTGCTGCTCCTATTTATGGTAAGCTGGAAAAAATTAAAGTAGCCATTTACGAATCGCCAAATCACCCAGGTGATTATAGAAGCACTAAACCAGGCTGTGTAAGCCATCATGGGCAGTACCTAGCATTGGTGTATTAATTCCAGAGTTGACAACTTACTAGCAAGAAGGCAAGAAAAGTTGTCAACTCCTATAGAAAGAGGGTATCATCAAGCTTGTTAAATCATCATCACTAAATTGCTGTTTCCATAAATTGGCGTAGTGACCATTTGCAATCATCATTTCAGTATGGCTTCCCTCTTCTACAACCTTTCCCTTATCTAATACAATAATCTGATCAGCTTTTCTAATCGTAGGTAACCGATGCGCAATGATGATGATTGTTTTTTTTTGCATCCTTAACAAATCTATTGTTCGCTGCACATACTGCTCCGAAGCCGAATCTAGAGAGGAAGTGGCTTCATCCAGAATTAAAATTTCAGGATTACGGTACAGTGCCCTTGCTATCGCAATCCTTTGTTTTTGTCCGCCTGACAAAGAGGCTCCGTTTTCGCCTAAATAAGTCTGAAAACCTTCTGGCAAAGCTTCAATAAAATCGATAATCCCCAGTTGTGTACAAATACTAATAATCTGTTGCATATTTGGTTCATAATCGCCAATGGCAATATTTTCGATTACATTTCCTGCAAAAAGGTCAATTTTTTGCGGCACAACGCTCAGTAAATTTCTTAAAGAGGCATTGTTCAAATACTTAAGCGCATGATTACCGATAAAAATATTGCCTGATTGTATGGGATAAATATTTTGAAGTAATGACATTAAGGTAGACTTCCCAGATCCGCTCTCTCCTACAATTGCGGTAAAACTTCCAGCCTTAATTTTTAGGTTTAAATCTTCAAACACATTTACACGACTGCCATATCTAAAAGCTACATGTTCAAACCTGATATCGCCCATCAATTCTTTCGTAAGGAAAATACTGGACGAATTTTGTTCAATCTCCAGGTCCATAATTTCGAACAAACGATCGGAGGCGATCATGGCATCCTGGATAGATTTGTTTGCTCCAATTAAGGAAGTGGCCGGACCAGTAAAGTAACCAATAAGCGTATAGAAAGAAAATAATTCTCCAGGGGTAATTTCGCCATCTAAAACATAACCTGCGCCCGCCCAAAGTAAAATAATAGTAAGCATACGGGCAATAACCTCGGTAGATGTTCCGGAAAAAACTGAATTTAATCCTGATTTATAAATTGTTCTGAGCAGGCCAATAAAATGAGTTTCTGTTTTTTCGTTGGTAAACCTTTCAAGGCCAAATCTTTTAATTGTGGCTACATTATTTAAGCCCTCAACCAATTGCGATTCTAACTCGGCCGATTCCTCCATCAACTTGCGCTGCATTTTCTTGTTCAGTTTATTACTGATGAAATAAATCAGTAAATACAATGGAATAACAGCCAACATCATTAAGGCCAGTTTCCAATAGTAGCTGAACATTAAAACAAAAGAGAATACAACAATAAAGCCGTTTACAACCAGGTTAATGGAAACATCGTTTATAAAAGTCCTTATTTTAACAGCATCGTTTACCCTTGAGATAATTTCGCCCACCCGCATGGTATCGAAAAACTGCTGAGGCAGTTTTAAGAGGTGTTTGTAGTAGCCCAATATCAACCGGGCATCTATCTGCTGCCCCGTGCGGATGGTAAAAATAGTTTTAGCCGTTCCAATAAATAATTGCAACGCTAAAATAGCCACCATCATTAAGCTCATTAAATTAAGCAGGTTCCGATTACCTTCTACCAGAACATGGTCGGTTATTTTTTGAACAAAAACTGAGGTAGATAGTCCAAGAATGGTATAAATCAAAGCACCAAAAAGTGCCTGTGTTACAATACTTTTATGCGGTTTAATCAGGTTCCAAAAACGGCTTCTGGTATCAACCTTTTCATTGCCTTGCTTAAAACTTTCATCAGGTAATAACAGAACCAGTACACCTGTCCATTCACTTGTAAATTCGTCAATGGTTTTGCGGTGTATTTTCCCATCACCCGGGTCCATTACTTCAACGTATTTATCGGTTACTTTATAAATAACTACATAATGCTGCAATTGCTTCTTTACCACCACATGCGCAATGGCTGGCAATGGAATTTTAGAAAGACTATCTAAACTGCCCTTTACGCCTTTTGCTTCAAAACCCAGTTTATTTGCAGCTTCTATCAAACCTAAAACATTGGTTCCTTTTTGATCGGTACTGGCCAATTGGCGGATGCGCGCAACAGGCATTTTTAATTTATAAAAAGCAGCTATAGATGCCAAACAAGCAGCGCCACAATCGGTAATATCGCGTTGTTTTATTAGTGTAGACATTAGAAGGGAGATTTGAGACTGGAGATGTGAGATTGAAGATTTGAAAATTTCTGCTTTGGTCTTTTAGCTTTTAACTCCATTTGGATTTAACCAATCGTCAACTTTATCATAAAGCAATTGATACAAGTTTCGTTCTGCAATAGTAAAGTGTGCGTTAAAGGTCATCCCCTTTTTCACCTGCCCTTTATAACCGTTTTTTAATTTTAGATAGTCCTTGTCTAATTTACACTTCACTTTAAAATAAGGGCTTTGGTTAATCAATATAATATCGTCAGAAATGTCGGCTACTACACCAGCAAGCAAGCCCCATTGGTTATAGTTAAAAGCATCGATCTGAAACCTGACGGTTTGGCCAGTTTTAATTAAACCGATATCAGCAGGTTTAATATAACAGATGGCCAGCAAAGCACTATCAGGCGATATCTCTCCAATTTTCTGATTGGCAGTAATGAACGAACCCAATTGTAAACCTGATAGGTTTTGTACCGTTCCGGATACTCCTGCGTTTAAATGGTATAATTTCTCCTGCTCGGTTAGCTGGATTTTCTGACCATCGAGATCTTTTAATTCTTTTCTATATTGATTAGATTCTGTTTGCCATTGTGTTTTGTACTTTTTAGCCACGAGGTTAAAATCAGAAAGCGCCTGATCGTAATTAAACTTATATTGTTCATACTCTGCTTCGGTAACAACCTTCTTGCTATATAATATTTCATACCTTTTATAAATTTTGTAGGCCTGTTCGCGGGCATTTAAAGCATTTTGAATCTGTTCCGAGTATTGTTGCCAACTTGCTGCATACAGGCCGGTTTGCAATGCAGGTTGCCCCGCATTGCTTAAGTCGACCAGTTTTAAAACGAGGAGCGCATCATTTAATAAATTTTTTAATTCACCAGAACGATTATTCAAAATCACATTTTGTGTTTCAGGTATAGTAGGGTCTATATTTAAAAGGAGTTGTCCTTTTTTTATTTTTTTGTTATCGGTTAAATTAATCAGGGTAATTTTCCCAGCCACAGGTGCCAGCAGTTCTGTTCTTTCGATATTACTCTGCAAAGAACCATTGCCCTTAACGCTTACTGTTGTGTAAATAAAAGGTAAGGCGGCAAAAGCAACAAGAACGAATAATATTGTGGCAGAATAAATAATTTGTGTACGTACTTTGGTATGATGTAAAAAAATAATGGAGTTATCTTCGAAATTGCTGTCTTCTATTAAAGGCATAATCATCAATTGTCTTGGTTTCAGCCAAGTTTGTAATTATTAAATTATACCAGAAAAAAGATACACGAAAAGGGTGATTGTAGGGATGAAAGGCTCGATTAACAGAGTTTGTCATGAATTTCGCCAGGGAAAGCAAAAGTATCCCGAGATGGGAGATTAGAGATTTATGCACTTTATGATCTAGCCCATAAATTTCTTTCATACTGGCATTAACCTCAATTATAATTAATCGGGCTATAGCGAAAATATGCTAATGTTTATTGGTGGGTAGCATAATACGCCACCTTACCAATAAAATAACCACCTAAATAAATCATTCCAATTAGGGCAAAAGCAAGAAAGATAAATAGCAGGAGGTTATTTTTCATTTTTATTTAAACTGTTAAGGCAGGAAAATACCGAAATCTTTAATTCCTTGTATTGCTCCGTTTATAAAATATGTTCTCTGATCAAAAAGATAAATACATACCAGAATGGCAATAAATAAGATATTTTCCAGTTTTTGATTTCTATTAATGGCTGTTTTTTCCATGATGAAAAGTTTATTGTTGGTATTTAGTTGGATTTGAAATTAATAAATTATTACTAAATGGCATCTTATTCCTAAAAATGAAATATAAAACTACAATACAAATCATTTGCAAAATGATGGATAGTATCGAACCTTCAAAGCCAAAATCACCGCCATTCCATATGTTATTATTAATATGGGTTTGTTTAATTAAACTATAACCTTTTGAACCGCTAACATCAAAACCATAAATAGTTCCCTGAAAGAAATTCCAGCTAAAATGTAATGAAATTGGAAACCACAAATTTCGGGTATATATATACGGAAGTCCTAACATTAAACCTCCAATAAATAATTCAAATGCGCTAAACCAGGAATATCCATAATTTCCAATATGCATTAAACTAAATATTAGTGAGGAAATGGATAGTGCAACATATTTATTTACCGATCCCATTAAATTAGTAAGAACATATCCCCGAATTAAAATTTCTTCAGATAATGCAACTAGAAAATATATGAGCATACTCAATAAAAGTTCAGATATAATTAAGTTACTACCTAATATATGTATTTCATTAAGAGCCCTTAAGATAAAAAACCCTATTGACATAACAATAAATCCAAGAAATAGGCCACTATAAATATCAGTTAATTTTAATGGCGCTAAACCCAAATCCATTATTGGTTTTTTATCAATAAACTTTCTAAAAAACCATATTAAAAAAAAGATACCCACCCCCCCTAAAAAGATTATGTACAATTCATTTTTAGTTGAGTATAATGAGCCTGTATTAGAAGTATTTACATTAAGGAGTATCCCACCTATATATTGAAATCCACCTACAACAAATATATATGGAAATACAAGGAACAAAATTCTGACCCAGTGCCCATCTTTTTCTTCAAAACTCTTACTCACAATGCTAGATAAAATTATATATCATAATAAATATGGATAGAGCCACATATAATAAAAGAATTTTATTAATACGTTTTAACATGGTGATTTTTTTTGTGAGTGATTTTATATCTTCCATAATTTAATGAATAAAGTATTGCCAGAGAAATAATTTCTCTGGCAATAAATATATTAAAATTAATGTAACGCTGTCCAGGCAGTATGCGCACCCGAATCAGGATGCTGATTTACAAAAGCATTGGCAATTTTTCCGAAAAACCACCCTATATCATTTAAGAATTTGTCTCCCCCAATAATTTCTAACTTTTCTACTTCCGATAACTCAACTACACCATAATTGAAATTGTCCATATTTACTTTATTTTTCATATTAAGATTCCTTTCCTCCATTATAACCTTCTTTGAAACCTTTTATCAAGTCGTGGCCCTCATTATAAAGATAAATTATTGCTCCGGCTGCAGCTAATGCAGCTTGCCACCATCCTCCGTTTTGTTTTTGCATTTCTTTAGCATCCAGTTCCTGAACACCAAAACTTTCTAATTTTAAGTTTTTCATTTCGTTTAATTTAAATTTTTTGGTTCTTACTCATTTAAGGCTTTTCAGATTTCGCCTGTGTTGGCCTAACATGAAACAAGTATTGGATATTAAATTTCAATCAAAAAAAAAGATACACTAAAAGGCTTTTTGTAAGTACAAAAAAGATATATCATCTGAAATTGTCAATATTTGAATCAAACCAGCACCAATCCAGATGTTACACTACCTACAGAGAAGATAAGACAAATATGTATTTTAAAATAGTTTATTCTTTAAGGATAAATATCGACTATAATTGTAATTGAAAATTATGAAAAAATTCTTCTTTTATTTATTGCTCTTATTTCCATTTTATAATTTACAAGCCCAGAACTGTAGTTGCGGTGATAATTTTTCTTTTATGGTGCAGCACATTAAGAAAAATTATGTAGGCTATGCCGATAAAGTTAATCAGAAAACACAGAAACGGGTTGAATATCTTACCGTTAGCCTGCAAAAAGTTGCACGCAATACAGGTAGTAATAAATGCATAGCTGTATGTAGAGAATGGCTTAGTTTTTTTAAGGATGGGTACATGAACATATCCTTTAACGAGTGCAAGCAATGATGGCACCGATTTAGGAATTAAACCAGATGTAGAAATACCTGCCGGATACCGTCGATTGTGTTGATTTTGTTAGAAACTATCAGCCTAAATAATGAATTAGAATTTTAAAACATACAATCAATGGGTTTGGTACAGAGAAATGGCCGTTTCGTGTATATTTTTTGGCAATTGCATTCGGAAATAACACTTTTAAACACATTTATTTAACTATCTATTATTACAGTTATGAAAAACAAAAAATTAGAAAAAAAGACTTTATTTGTTTTTAAGAAAAACAACCTTATCAATTTGACAAAAGAGCAAATGAGAAAAATTTATGGAGGGGAGACAACAACAGGGGGGAGTGGTCTCTCAGGGGATCCAGCTTGCCCTAACAAAACAATACTTAATACAGTAAGCGACTAATGTTTTGATAATAAACTTATTTATAATTAAATCATCTCTCATTACATTACCTATATTTAATTACCATCACCTATTTTTATCAATAATGAAGTATGTCGTTTGTTTTGCTTGTCTATTTCTACTTACGATTGCTGTAAAAGCACAAAATTGTAACTGTGATGATAATTTTCGATTCTTGGTAGAAAAAATCAAAAAAAATTACATTGGTTATGCTGACAAAGTACACTCTTCAAATCAGTTACAATTTGAAAAGTTTACCGATAGTTTACAGCAAGTCGCCTCCATATCCAATTCTTACAAATGTTTAGGTCTAATGAGAGAATGGCTCAGTTTTTTTAAAGATAAACATATTGATTTCGGTATGGATTTTAGTAAACTTTCTCCTGATTCCGTGAGGATATTTTTTGCTAATGAGGAGAAAACAAATTGGACAGAAAATACCTTTAGATCTTATCTGCGACAAAATAATACAACACTAGATAGCATAGAAGGGATTTGGAATTATGGGATGTATGAAATTGGAATTGTTAAAGACCTTACCAAAAAAAATGTTGAATTTATTGGTTTTGTAATAAAAGCAGACAGTGCAAGGTGGATGCCACAACAAATAAAATTTAAAATTAATAAAGTCGCCAATCAGTATAAAACCATTTATTTTAGTGGAGGTGACCACTCGATTAACTATCCCAACTTAGTTACACAAAAAGACCTGTTAGATTTCGGCTTTTTTGGTAAATGGAAAAGAGGGGAAAAAAAAACGAAAGCGGTGTCTCCTGCTAAAATTAGTGTACCAGAGTTAATCTCTAGCTTTAAAGTTTTAGATGAGCAAACGTCTTTACTTACACTTGCTTCATTTGATATTAAATATAAACGCAGTATAGATAGCCTCATTGATGGCAATAAAGATAATTTAGCACATACTAAACACTTAATTATTGACATAAGGGATAACCCTGGCGGGACTACAAGTTGTTTCGAAAAACTTATCCCATATTTATATACCAACCCTATACATATTGATGGTGGTATTGTATTAGCCACTGAAGATAACATTCGTGATTGTTATGAAAAGGATTACTCATTATCAAGTACAGCTACAAAGAAAAAAATACAAGAGAATAACAAAAAATTAAGAGCACACTTAGGTGAACTCTATTATTTATACAAACCAGAAACTATAAAACTATCGAAAACATTGAAAAATCCGGAGCGTATTTCAATTCTAATTAACGGAAACACGGCAAGTAGTGGAGAGTATTTTATTTTAAGAGCAGAACAGAGTAAAAAAGTTACCCTATTTGGTCAAAATACCGCTGGTATGGTTGACTATGGCGAAATTGCTATTACACACACACCTTGTTCTATTTTTACGCTTATTTATCCAGTAGCAAAATCATTGCACGCTATAAAACGGCCACTAGATAATATAGGAATAGCTCCAAATATTAGCATACCTGAAAGCGAAAAAGATTGGATAAACTTTGTAAGAAACTATAAAAATAATTAGTGTGAAAAATAAACGTAAAATAATTATCTATCATATCCTTTTTTGGATTGCATACATGTTATTAGGCAATCTTTTAGAATATGCAAAAGACCCAACAAACTATTTTTTTAGCATTGCAGATGTATTTTTCACTCAATTTCCCAATATTTGTACAGTTTATTTATGTATTTTGGTTTGTTCTAAATATGGCAATCCATTAAAACCCTTTCTGTTAATATGTGGAATAATCTTAGTCTTTATATTCTCTTTTGGAAATTGGTATGTTACAAGTCACCATATAAGGCCACTTATAAGTGCAGTTGGCCCTACTCCACCACCATTTAATTTTATCCATTTTGGTGCCTCAGTATTGTGGGTTTTTATTAGATATTCTATCTTAGGCTTCGGTTACTATTTTGCGAATGAGGGAATTAAACATCAAAAAAAACTACGCCTCATCGAAAAAGAAAAACATGAAGCAGAATATGCTTTTCTCCGTGCACAGATTAATCCTCACTTTTTAAACAATACCCTTAATTTCTTTTTTGCAAAATCGTTGCCCCTATCAGAAGAATTGGCCGATGGGATCATGACCCTCAGTAAAATCATGCGCTATTCCCTAGAAATGGATAAAGATGACCGCATGACCTTAATAGATGAGGAAATTGAGCACATTAAAAATGTAATTAAAATTAATCAACTTCGTTTCAATAATAAGTTGCAGATTGATTTTAATGTGAATGGGAATACTGATAACATACGACTGATCCCATTAATTCTAATTACCATTGTAGAGAATATCTTAAAACATGGCAATTGTACAGATAAGTTGCATCCTGTTAAAATAGCCTTAAACATTAACGAAAAAGATCATCATATCCATTTAAGCACTTGGAATAAAAAGAAAAATGGACCTAAAGAACTTTCTAGCGGTATAGGTATGGAAAACATAAAAAAACGCCTTACCAATCATTATAATAAGGCCTTTGCTTTAAACATTAACGAAACCGAACTTGATTATAGTCTAGAGTTAGTTTTACCTTATAATAAAGCGACCGATCATCAAGAAAAACCAAGTGCATCTGATAATTTAGGCTTTCTAGAGCATTTCAAATTACCGCAAATTAACCCTCAACCATACACCTCATGATTAACTGCATTATTGTTGATGATGAAGATCATGCGATTGAAGTAATACAACATTACCTGAAGTCTGTAGCTGCAATACAGATCACCGCAACATTTACCAATCCGATTGATGCCCTGAGTTTTTTAAGCAGCAACCCGGTAGATCTCATTTTTTTAGATATTCATATGCCAGAGATATCGGGCATTGATTTCATCCAAACGATGAACAACAAAGATGCACAGGTGATACTTACTACTGCCTATAAAGAGTTTGCTACTGCCGGTTTTGATCTTGATGTGGTTGATTATTTAGTAAAACCTATCCCCCTGCCCCGTTTTTTACAAGCCATAAACAAGGCTCAAAAGATCATTAACACTAAAAAAGCTCATACCCCCGTGAACCAGCAGGATGATGATTATTTCATGGTTAAAACAGAGGCCAAAGGTAAAATGCTGAAAATTAATATTGCCGAAATTGATTTTGTTGAAGGCATGAAAAATTACATTGCTTTCCACCATAATGGGATTAGAACGCTTGCACTCCTAACCATGAAAGATGTAGAGGAAAGATTGCCCAAAACACAATTTATCCGGGTGCAAAAGTCATTTATAGTAGCACTTGGTAAAATTACTTCTATAGATGGCAACCGCATTATCCTAAAAGGCATTTCTGCAGAAATATTGATAGGAGAAACTTACCGTAAAGATTTTTTAGACATGATGAAGCAAAAGCTGCTTCTGTAAACAGAGTTGACAACTTTCTTGCCACCTTGCCAGTAAAGTTGTCAACTCTTATTATAAAATCTAAACTAACCATATTTCTGTGCAGTCAGATGTTACCATCTGACTGGTAATACGTAAATCTAATTAAACAGTGTCGGTTGGTAACAACCGGCATCACAAATTGCAAAAAAAATGTATAAATAAATCTGTGGTTAAAAAACCTTTTACATCTTAAATCCCACACTATCCATATTTTAACCTCAATACCCTCAAAATTAACCACTACCTAAACCCATCAACACAGTCAAACGTTTGCTCTATTTTCTTTACAGAATAATAGAATTGCCTACCCCAAAAAGCGTTATCTTTGTCCAAATCATAAAAAATAAAATATGCTTAAAGGATTTTTTAACGTACCCACTCCGGTAAACGAACCTATATTAAATTATGGCCCAGGCAGTAAAGAACGTGCACTTTTAAAAGAAGCACTTGCAGAGGCACGCTCACACCAACAAGATATCCCGATGTATATTGGCGGCAAACAAGTTCATACCCAAAAAAAGGGGAAAGTTGTACCACCACACGATCACCAACATATTTTAGCTCAATTTAGCATTGGCGACAAAACTCACATTACACAAGCTATTGATGCTGCTTTAGCGGCAAAAGAAGATTGGGAAAACCTGGCCTGGGAACACCGTGCTGCAATTTTCTTAAAAGCTGCCGACCTAATTGCAGGTAAATACCGTTATAAATTAAATGCTGCAACCATGCTAGGCCAAAGCAAAAATGCCTACCAGGCTGAAATTGATGCAGCATGTGAGCTTATCGATTTCTTACGTTTTAACGTGAGCTATATGGTAGATATTTACAAACAACAACCTCCTGTTTCTCCACGTGGAAGCTGGAACCGTGTTGAACAACGCCCATTAGAAGGCTTTGTTTTCGCCCTTACCCCTTTCAACTTTACTGCAATTGCTGCTAATTTACCAGCATCGGCAGCCATGATGGGTAATGTTGTGGTTTGGAAACCCGCTGATACACAAGTTTACGCTGCTAACCTTTTAATGGAAATTTTCCGCGAAGCTGGTGTGCCTGATGGCGTAATTAACTTGGTATATGCTGATGGACCTGAAACTGGTGAAGTGATTTTTAACCACCCTGATTTTGCAGGTATCCACTTTACAGGCTCAACAAAAGTTTTTCAGGAAATCTGGAAAACAATTGGAACAAACATCCACAAATACAAATCGTACCCACGTATTGTTGGCGAAACCGGCGGTAAAGATTTTATCCTGGTTCACCCATCTGCACAAACAAAAGCAGCGAGTACGGCAATTGTTCGTGGTGCTTTCGAATACCAGGGACAAAAATGTTCAGCGGCTAGTCGTGTTTATATTGCAGAAAGCCTTTGGCCAGAAATTAAAGAGCAGATGTTAACTGATCTTGCTAGCTTTAAAATGGGCGGAACAGAAGATTTTGGCAACTTTATTAATGCCGTTATTGATGAGCGTTCTTTTGATAAATTAGCAAAATATATCGATCAGGCTAAAAAAGATAAAGGTGTAGAAATTATCGCTGGTGGTAACTACGATAAGCGTAAAGGTTACTTCATCGAACCAACTATTTTAGTAGTTGATGATCCGAAATATACAACCATGTGCGAAGAGTTGTTCGGCCCTGTTTTAACGGTTTATGTTTACGCAGATAAAAATTTCGATGAGATTTTAGAAGTAATCGATACAACCTCGCCTTATGCCTTAACTGGTGCTCTAATAGCACAAGATAGATATGCAATTGAAAAAGCAAGTCATGCGCTACGCAATTCGGCCGGGAACTTTTACATCAACGATAAGTGTACAGGTGCTGTGGTAGGTCAACAGCCATTTGGCGGCGCAAGAGGCTCTGGCACAAATGATAAAGCAGGCTCTATGATCAATTTATTGCGTTGGGTTTCTCCCCGTACCATTAAAGAGGTTTTCGAATCGCCAACTGATTACCGTTACCCATTCTTAGCAGAAGATTAATATTAAATATAAGGCCAAGCATAATTGTTTGGCCTTTTTTATGCCTAACCGAATACCCCTTTCTAACCATGAACCACAAATTTTTATTATCCCTCATTATTGGCTTCGCCAGCTTTAACTTTTACGCCACAACACAAAAGAAACCCAATGTAATTATCATCTATGCAGATGATTTAGGTTATGGCGACCTCAGCTGCTACGGCGCAACAAAAATAAAAACCCCAAATATTGACGCATTGGCAAAGCAAGGGCTGCGGTTTACCAATGGTCACGCAACCGCATCTACCTGTACGCCTTCACGCTATTCCCTGATGACGGGAAAATATGCGTGGCGTAAAAAAGGAACAGGTGTTTTGCCAGGCGATGCTGCATTGATTATCCCAACAGATAATAGTTCCCTACCATCTATTTTTCAGCAAGCCGGCTATAAAACAGGTCTTGTCGGAAAATGGCACTTAGGCTTGGGCGATGCAGTAGAAAAAGACTGGAACAAAGAAGTAAAGCCTGGGCCAAAAGAAGTGGGTTTTGATTATTCCTTTATTTTCCCGGCTACAGCCGACAGGGTACCAACTGTTTTTATGGAAAATCAATTGGTTGTAGGTTTAGATCCTAAAGATCCGATTAGAGTTGATTATAAAAATCCTGTCGGTACCGATCCAACAGGAAAAGACCATCCAGAACTGTTAAAAATGCCTGCTGAAGCTAATCATGGGCACAACCAAACCATTGTAAACGGCATTGGCCGTATTGGTTATATGCAGGGAGGCAAACTTGCCCGCTGGACTGATGAGGAAATTCCGTTCACCTTTTTAACTAAAGCGAAAAATTTTATCGAAGATCATAAACAAGAGCCATTTTTCCTGTACTATGCCTTAACCGAACCGCATGTACCGCGTTTATCTTCCACCATGTTTAAAGGGAAAAGTGAACTGGGTAATCGTGGTGATGTAATTTTACAACTCGATTGGGCGGTTGGCGAAATAACAAAACAACTAAAATACCTGGGCCTTGATAAAAATACGATGATCATTTTTAGTAGCGACAATGGTCCTGTAATTATGGATGGCTACGAAGATCAAGGTTTCGAAAAATTAAACGGCCATACACCTTCAGGTAGTTTACGTGGAGGGAAATACAGCATTTTAGAAGGTGGTACACGTGAACCTTTTATTATTTCGTGGCCGGCAAAAATCAAACCGGGCGTTTCTGGGGCCTTAGTTTCACAAATTGACTTTTTGGCCTCTTTTGCCAGCTTTTTCAATCTAGAAAGCAAAAACGCAATTGACAGTAAAAATGTATGGAATGCTTTTACAGGAAAAGACCAAAAAGGTCGTGATTTCTTTGTTGAACAGAGTAACCAACTGGCAATTGTTAAAGATAACTGGAAATATATCAGGCCATCAAAAGGAGAAGCTTTTTATAAGCTTACCCATACCGATAGTGGAAACCTGCCTACAGCACAACTGTATAACTTACATGATGATTTGGGCGAAAAGAACAACCTTGCACTAAAATATCCGGAAAAGGTGAAAGAATTGGAAACTTTATTAAGTACCGAAGAAGCGAAAACTAGATAAAACAGATCGGTTGGTCGATTTCCCTCACCAACTCGATTTATACAGCACCAGTTTAAAGATGTAAAACCAATCTTCTTTTATGCTGTTTTATATATAAATAGCTTAAAAGAAGATCATGGAAAACACAAAAGATAACAACAAAAATCTGGGTAATAAAAATGCTGATAACGCCGCCGATAAAACCAATATGCCCGATCAGCAGGTACCGCGCCACCGGAGTAACGATAACGAAAAGAAAAATAGTGTTGAAACTGAAGCAGGTAACCTCGGCAGAGATTTCGGGATGGGCGATTTTGGTTCGGAAGAAGCAAGAACAGATGCAGAAAAAGGGAATAAGGGAGAAGCAGGAAATATGCCCAATACCACAGAAAAATAAAAGCCCCCAATGTAAAATCGGGAGCTTTTCCTAACAACTAAAAAATAGCACTTATTACGGTGCTTTTATCCTACTTTAAACGCAGGGGCAACATCATCAAGACAAGTACAGGTTACCTTTAAGTCTTTGATGATTCCTGTTTTTAAACTATAAACCCAGGCATGTACTGCTAACTCCTGACCATTGGCCCAGGCGCTTTGTACAATTGATGTATTGGTTACATTTGCAGCGCCCTCAATGGCATTTAATTCAACTAAGCGGTCAAAACGCTGATCAGAATCTTTGATTGTTGCCATTTCACGTTCATGCGTACGGTATACATCGCGGATATTTCTCAACCAGTTATCTATAATGCCAACCTGTTTATTGCCTAATGCAGCTTTCACACCACCGCAGCCATAATGGCCACAAACAATAACGTGTTTTACCTTTAATACATTAATAGAATAATCCAGCACTGAAAGTAAATTCATATCAGTATGCACGACCACATTGGCGATGTTTCTATGTACAAAAATATCTCCTGGTCTGGTGTTGGTGATCTGGTTTGCAGGCACACGGCTATCAGAACAACCAATCCACAATACTGGTGGGCTCTGACCCTCAGACAGTTTATCAAAAAAGGTAGGATCGCTGTCTATTGTATCTTTAACCCAGTCCTTATTACCCTGTAACAAGCTATCGTATGTTATATCTTTCGTTTCTATTGTTTTTGCGCACATAACTATAATTTATTAATATCTTCTTCTACTTTAATATTTAATTTTGGTACTGTATAATGTTTTTGGATGTTCTCCAACTTTACGATAATACCCTTGGTATAGGCATTATGTTTGTAATTATAAATCGTTTCCAATACATCAGGATCGATATACCTAGCATTCGAACCATCAATAATTACGTCTGTTTCTTTCGGAATATTCGTTAAAACTACTTGTATTGCTGCTTTGTTTAGAAAAGAAACCTCTTCTGCCAGTTTAATCCTGATATGTTTTTTATCGCCTTCATTTGTAATTCTGTAAAAGAACGGGTTACGCATATTGGTACGGAGTAAATAGAAAATAGAAACCAACATACCAACGGCCACACCTTTTAGCAGATCGGTAAATAAAACTGCAAGCACCGTAACAACAAATGGCACAAACTGATCCCATCCTTTATGGTACATGTGTTTAAATAAACTAATACGGGTTAGTTTATATCCGGTTACCAGAAGTATTGCGGCTAAACACGACAACGGAATCATATTAATCACCCCTGGAATAAACAAAAGTGAAAGTAATAACCAACAACCATGAAAAATAGCCGACATTTTGGTCCTGGCACCAGCATTAACATTTGCCGAACTACGAACAATTACCGATGTCATAGGTAAACCACCAACCATACCACTGGTGATGTTGCCTAAACCTTGGGCGATTAATTCTCTGTTTGTTGGCGTTACACGTTTAATTGGATCTATTTTATCAACAGCCTCTATGCTTAGTAAGGTTTCTAAACTTGCTACCACAGCAATAGTTGCAGCTGTTATATAAACATTTTTATTAGCCAACTGAGAGAAATCGGGCATGGTAAACAGGCCTAAAAATTCGCCAAAACCACTTACCACCGGAATTTTCACCATCTGATCGGCACGTAGTGGATGATCGGTACCGGCAAAAAGTATAGTTCCAATAACCCCTAGTGTTACCACCAATAATGGTGCAGGTACAACCGCTAATTTTGGAAATTTAGGCCAAACAATCAGAATAGCTATTGATAATAAACTGATAACCACTGCAGCCAAACTAAAATGGCTTAATGCTGCTGTAATCGCAGAAAAAGTATTTTCGTGATCTTGCTGAAAGAATCCTTCGTCGCCACTAAAATCGGAATCAACGCCCAATGCATGTGGCAACTGTTTTAAGATCAAAATCAGTCCGATTGCTGCAAGCATCCCCTCAATTACACTCGAAGGGAAGTAATTACCAATAGTTCCGGCTTTAACCAAGCCTAAAATCATTTGGAATACCCCTGCCAATACAACTGCAAGTAAAAAGGTTTGATAACTCCCCAAAGATGTTATGGCGCCCAAAACGATAACGGTTAAACCCGCAGCAGGGCCACTAACGCTCAATTGCGATCCACTGAAAGAGGCAACCACTACCCCTCCAATAATACCAGTGATTAAACCAGCAAATAACGGTGCACCTGAGGCTAGTGCAATACCTAAACATAATGGCAAAGCCACTAAAAACACTACAATACTTGCAGGTAAATCTTTCTTTAAATTCTTTTTAAGAATATATTTCTTCACGTCCGAACCTGAAAAGGCCGGGTTAAACTTTTGCATAACGATATAATTATCT
>Ga0163161_10001197_pt1 | contig 19519 bp, 19 predicted proteins | sample S45metaG_FD_129847 | JGI IMG/M metagenome (GOLD analysis project Ga0163161, IMG submission 129847) | Switchgrass rhizosphere microbial communities from Kellogg Biological Station, Michigan, USA - S4-5 metaG | ecosystem: Host-associated > Plants > Roots > Rhizosphere > Soil | place: USA... | reverse complement strand
GCCTGGTTAATTGACTCTGGACTATCAATTCAGGACTCTGAACTGTCAATTGATCACTGAGACAGTAAAAACAGAAGGCACCAGTTCAATATACCCGTGCCTTCATATTGTTTACTTAAACCTTCAGGCTCATTCCGCCATCCATCACTACCTCTGCACCTGTAATAAAATTAGCTGCATCAGCACAGAAGAATGCGACCATCTTGGCTACATTTTCAGCTTTTCCGATTTTTTTAAGCGGAATGCGGTCGATCATCCATTTGTTCAATTCTGCAAGCTGCTCTTGGTTCAATCCTTTCTTATTCATAATCTCTGTAGCTGTTGGTCCCGGGCTAACACTGTTTACACGGATCTGGCGTGGCGCCAGTTCAACCGCTGCAATACGCATAATGGAGTTGAGTGCAGCTTTGCTTGAAGAATAGATGGAACTGTTTGCGAAATCCATACTTGCGGTATTTGAAGATAGAAATACTACAGATCCGCCATCGTTCAATAATGGGATGAATTTGCTCAGGGTAAAATAAGCCCCTTTAAAATTGATATCAAAAATGGTGTCAAAGATTTTTTCAGTGGCATCTGCAATGCTGCTCTGTTCAACTACTCCCGCATTGATAAATAGGATGTCGATTTTACCAAAGGTTTTATCTACATCACTGGCAAGTGCCTCAATGGCTGCAATCTGACTTTGGTCGGCCACAAAGCCTGTAACACCAAGTTCCGCGGCAGCTTTTTCGATGGCATCTTTTCTTCTGCCGGTAATAATGACTTCTGCACCCTGTTCTTTTAATTCTTTTGCGGTGGCGTAGCCAATACCGCTATTTCCGCCGGTAACCAGCGCTACTTTTCCTGTTAAATTGTTCATGATAAAAAAAAATATTTTATACAGGCAAAAGTATGGAGATATTGGTATACTTTTGTAAGTAGTATAACAGAGTATACCAGGTATGGAAACAGCAAAAATAAACCAGATGGCAGTAGAAGTGCTTTCTAATCCCCGCAATCAGCAAGAAGAAATACAGGCTTTACAAGATACATTGTATGTTTTAGGCGGAAAATGGAAGCTGCCGATTATCAATTCGATCTGTAACGGCAATAAACGATTCAGGGATATTGAAAGGAGTATCCCGGGCATCACTACACGAATGCTTTCGAAAGAATTAAAAGAGATGACGGCAAATCAACTGATCAAAAGAACGGTGATTGACGACACGCCCGTAAGCATCGAATACACTTCTACCGATTATTGCAGATCGTTCGGAGATATTATACTCGAAATGATCAAATGGGGGAAAGCGCACAGGAAAAGATTGAAGGGGAAGGAGTAGTTGATTGGTAATCGACTCCCAACGCAAAGCGCCAAACCCCTAATGCGGCTTGGTTAAATCGGTTAATTGAAACCGGACACCCAATGCTAAACTCCTAACTCTACCTGGTCAGTCGACTTCCGCCTTCCAACTCAATTAACTATTCACCACTTCGAAACCACCATACATGGCCATTTCGGCAGAGTGGTGTACCGTTAGTTTTAATTTCATGCGTTCGATTAATTCTTTTGCAAAAGTTATACTCCTGTGCACATCGTTATTGCCACGGATTTCAATTCCGCGGGCCAGCATTTTAAATTTATTTGGCTCAAACTTTTCGATAAACTTTTGAAGGTCTGTGCTGATCTGAGTATCGGTATTTTTCATATATATGGCTTTGATGTTGGGTATAAGTCAATATTGTATGCAATTGTTTTATTTATTTTTTTAACAAATAGCAGGTTTTAAACAAAATTGCATCATTGCCTTTACATGGTGTTGTAAATGAGTATTTTATATTGTGCGAAAGATTTTCATCTTTTTCAGAACAATTCAATCTGGTTGATAATCCAGTTTGATTTGGATTTTTTACCGAGATAAATACGCTTTATCGTACTATCGGTAAAAAGGCAAAACCTTAAGCTAAAATTATGGGTTGTAACTACACTATAACTAACAGCATAATACCATGAAAAAAAATGAAACTGGTGGCGATCCAAAATTCGCAACTAAAACTACAGCACAGGATGCACCTGCTTTGCACGAACTTTTCAAAGATGCCATTGCTGATCTTTATTGGGCCGAAAACCATTTGGTAAAGGCACTGCCTAAAATGATTTCAGCAGCTACTGCACCTGAACTTAAAAACGCGATCACCTCACATTTAGCGGAAACTAAAGGTCATGTTACCCGGTTAGAACAAGTGTTTGAGCTATTGGGAGAAAAAGCCATTGCTAAAAAGTGCGATGCCATGGAAGGGCTCAGCAAGGAAGCTGAAGGAATTGTTGAAGAAACGGAACCAGGTACGGCCACCCGCGATGTTGGGATTATCCTTGCCTCACAAAAGGTAGAGCATTATGAGATTGCCAGTTATGGTGGTCTTTTTCAATTGGCCACTACACTCGGGTTAACCGAAATAGCCGATATTTTAGAACAAACACTTGCTGAAGAAAAACTCGCCGATAGCAAACTGACCGATATAGCAGAAAACGAAATCAATTATAAAGCAGCTGAAGAAGCTTAAAAGGAAATAAAATGGCTAAGAAAACATCAGATAAAAAAAGCGCACCCTCAAAGCAGGAAAACGATAAAACCAAAAAACTGGAATCGTTTGTTGCCGATGCCAGTGGTGAATTGATGACCACCAACCATGGCTTAAAAATTAACGATGATCAAAACTCCCTTAAGGCTGGCGAACGCGGAGCAACACTTTTAGAGGATTTTATCCTTAGGGAAAAAATCACGCACTTTGATCATGAGCGCATACCCGAAAGAATAGTGCATGCCAGGGGATCTGCGGCACATGGCATTTTTAAGGTATATGAAGATATGTCGGAATTAACCCGGGCTGCTTTTTTATGCGATCCGGGAGTGGAAACACCAGTGTTTGTGCGTTTCTCGACCGTGGCAGGTTCCCGTGGATCGAGCGATCTGGCCAGGGATGTAAGGGGGTTTGCTGTAAAATTTTATACTCAGGAAGGTAATTTTGATCTGGTTGGAAACAATATGCCGGTATTCTTTATTCAGGACGCACTTAAATTCCCTGATCTGATACATGCCGTAAAACCTGAACCCGATAACGAACTGCCACAAGCGGCTTCGGCACACGATACTTTTTGGGATTTTATTGCACAGATGCCGGAATCAGCACATATGGTGATGTGGGCCATGAGCGATAGGGCATTACCAAGAAGTTACCGTATGATGGAAGGTTTTGGCGTACACACTTTTAGATTCGTAAATGCAAAAGGCGTGGCCAGCTTTGTGAAGTTTCATTGGAAGCCTTTGTTAGGCGTACACGCCGTAGCTTGGGACGAAGCGCAGAATATTTCGGGTAAAGATCCCGACTTCCATCGCCGAGATCTCTGGGATGCCATCGAAGCAGGTGCTTTTCCGGAATGGGAACTTGGCGTTCAGATTGTTCCCGAGGCGGATGAATTTAAATTCGAGTTTGATCTTCTGGATCCTACCAAACTGATTCCCGAAGAACTGGTGCCGGTGCAGCGTATTGGTAAAATGACCTTAAACCGGAATCCGGATAACTTTTTTGCAGAAACTGAGCAGGTGGCTTTCCATGTAGGGCATGTGGTTCCCGGTATCGATTTTACCAATGATCCCTTGTTGCAAGGCAGGTTATTTTCGTACACCGATACACAGCTACTCCGTTTGGGCGGTCCTAATTTTCATGAGATCCCGATTAACCGTCCGGTGGTTCCAGTGCACAACAACCAACGCGATGGCCATATGCGTCAGACCATTAACAGGGGCAAAACCAGCTATGGTCCGAACGCTATCGGCAATAATGATCCGCAACAGGTTAAAGCGGCAGAAGGGGGCTTTGTAAGTTATAACGAACGCATCGATGCCAGGAAAGTAAGAGCAAGGAGCAGAAGTTTCTTTGATCATTTCTCACAAGCCAGATTGTTTTTTAACAGTCAGAGCGAGGCGGAAAAAAACCACATAATCGATGCCTTAAGCTTTGAACTTGGTAAAGTTAAAACGATATCTATCCGGGAAAGAATGCTTGCCATATTGGCGCAGATAGACAAAGGTTTGGCTGCTGAGGTGGCTTTTGCGCTTGGATTACACATTCCTAAAATCCCTCTGGAAGATTTAAATAATAGCATACCTGCTGATGGAGACCGGGCTAATTTTGCCTCACTGAACCCTGAAGGAAGTTTAGCTAAATCGGAAGCGTTAAGCATGGCTGGAACGATAAAAGACACCATTAAAACCAGAAAAATTGCTATACTGGCGGCCGATGGTGTTGATGGCAAATCGCTAAGTAAAATGAAAGATGCATTGATCGCTGAAGGAGCCGTTGTACATATCATTGCACCAAAGTTAGGACAGATCATATCGAAAGAAGATCAACAGATTACGCCTGATGAAAGTTTTTTAACAGCCGCTTCGGTATTGTACGATGCGGTGTATATTCCGGGTGGAGGCAATTCGGTTGCTACATTAGAAGCAGAGGCCAATGCGGTTCATTTTTTAAATGAAGCTTTTAAACATTGTAAAGCCATTGCAGCAGATGAAGAAGCGCTTCAGGTATTGGCATCAACTTATTTTTTCAAGAAACTACCAGCGGAATATTCGGAAGAAACCGTGTTGCGGGAAGGGGTACTTGTGGCAAAAGATTTAAAAACACTTTCGGCCACGTTTATAAAAATGATTGCCTTGCACCGTTTTTGGGATCGGGAGAATCCGAGAAAAATCCCAGCATAATAATTATTGATTTATAATGAGCGAAGGGTTTTCCTTCGCTTATTAAAATGCATATAAGATGGAAGAAGATCAGTTTAATCGCAATATTATACCGGCCCAATATATAGGAACCAGTATGGATGCTTTGGAGGAGAAGATTAGTATTTCTACAGATGAGGCTATAGCGTGTTTCAATAGGGCATCGGCCAAACTTTTAACTGTAAATGAGTGGGGTAATTACGCTGGGATGTCAGATTTTCAGTTGATTGATCCACACGGCATTAAAGCAGAGAGGAAAGCAGCGGAAGGAGATTTTATCAGGATCGATATCCCCGGACCGGGCACACAGACCGGAAAAGGATATGATTGGGTAATGATCAAAGAAATAAGGACAATCAACGAAGGAGAGCAGCAGGTATTGGCGATGACCGTAAGGCCTTGCGCGCACCCCCTTGCTCAAAATGGCGATACCGCACATTTTTTAAAAGATGCTGCAACCTCTACCTTTATGATTAAAAGAGATGGCCTTCGGGTAACTGCCGAAGAGCATGGCCGTAATGAAGTACCCAATACTACTGCCGGAACCTTATATGATAAGAGCAGAAATTTTATGGTGGGCATGGCCGCAAAACTTGGCCTCTCTTATCCGCAATGGAAAAGTTTGGTTATTGGTTTATTAAAAGACTAAACCTGGATATGTGCCTGTAGCATTTCAATGCCAACCTTATTGCCCTGAAGTGCCGCAAATTCGATTGCACGCTGGCCATTTTTATCTACGATGAGGGTATCAGCCCTGTTTTCCAGCAATAATCTTAATACTTCATTTCTACCGAACATGGCGGCAAACATCAGTGCCGTGCCCCCGTTTCCATGTTGTAGATTTAAGCTGGCTCCGTTTTCGATGAGCATTTTAGCAATAAGCGGATAACCCTTAAAACTTACGCCCATCAATGCTGTATTTCCACCAAAATCGGCAGCATCAATGTCCGCGCCAGCATCAATCAACAATTTAGCGGCTTCCAGCTGATTGTTGTAACAAGCTATGATTAATGGTGTGTAACCTTTGTCATCACGATGGTTTAAATCTGCACCTCTGCGGATCAATTCTTTCAGTACTTCCAGTTCGCCTAACCGCGCAGCAGGAATAATCAAATCATTTATGTCATTTATGTTCTCCATATTTTCTACAACCTTTATTCACCGTTAAAGTTTTAAATTCAACAGTTTATAATCGATAGAAAATTTATTTATTTTTTTTAAAACAATTTAAAACCGGCAGCGTTTAGTATGTAGTTTGTTTGGTTAGTTTTATACGTGGATGCTTATAAAACATCATTATATAGCCTCATAGTAATATGGGGCTTTCTCTTTTTCCAAATTTTCTACTGTGCCCTTTTTCCTTAGCAGAAAAAACACAATTATTCGAAATTTCAACAAAGTTGTAAGATATTCTAAACTATTCTGGTTAAAGTACTGTTCTTATTTTAAATTATCTACAATACATTATGGAAAATCAAGAAAAAACAGTAGAGGTGCTTAACGACCTCATTCAGATTAACAACGATAGGGCAGATGGCTTTGATAAAGCTAGTGCAGATTTAAAAGACGAGAACATTGATTTAAAAGCAACTTTCAATAAATTATCTTCAGATAGTAGAGCCAATGTAACCGAACTGGCAGGTTTAGTAGGACGTAACGGCGAAAACCCAGACACGGGAAATACCATTTTGGGTAGTTTACACCGTGCATGGATCGATATTAAGGCGAGCTTTGGTGGGGATGACAGGCACAGTATTTTAGAAGAGTGTGAGCGTGGTGAAGATGCGATTAAAAAAGCTTACCGTGATGCCCTTCAGGAAAATGAACTGGGTGAAAACATTAGATCGGTATTATTGAAACAACAGGAAGGTATTAATATCAGCCATGATGCCATTAAAGCATTGAGAGATGCACACGCTGCATTATAAGATTTCTAAATAAAGATGAAGCCGTCCCGATGTAAATCGGGACGGCTTTTTTATGGAAAAAGCAAGATGTTTACCGTAAAGGTTAAGTCTAAACCGGATATGAATTTTTTTGTTAAGCATAATACGTGGCATTAAAGAATGCTCGGTCTTCACCCAAACAGAAATTTATTACCGTAATTTTACCTTTTCTCTTTTTAGCTATTGGAAATGATGTAGATTTTAACAAGATTTGTATGGTCTATTTAAAATTACAAATATGTATTATAACTGTTCGATAGTTGATGATGAGCAGCACGCCATCGACGCGCTTAATGACTATATCAAAGAAATTCATTTCTTAAAAGTGACCAACATATTTAACAACCCGTTAGAAGCATTAAAAACCATTGGCAATGGAGAAAAAGTGGATTTTCTTTTTTTAGATATCGACATGGCGGGAATGGCAGGTACCGAACTATCCAAATGTTTGAGGGAAAAGGCAAGGTTTGTTATTTATGCTTCATCCAATTTGGAACATGAGGTAAGAATGCTCGATTCCAGCTTTGAATGTTACCTCGGAAAACCCATTTCGATGAAACGTTTTGTCACCAGCATAGAAACCATCGTACGACTTAACAATCTACCAATAACAAACTGATAAGCATCGTTATGATCGAATTGACCTACTTATTCAAACAGGAATCTTTAAAAGATAAATCTTATCAGTTAATCCGCGCCAGCACGGGAGACCCATGGTTGGTCCTTGATGGCAGTAATGTGCTTGGTATTATTGATGAGGTTGAAGGCAATTGGATACAGATAGTGGGTAGTGAAATCTCAGAGGATGCAATAAAGGGAATGGGCACATTAATCAAGTTGCAGCAATTTAGCTGGTTACCCAGCCTGTTAAGCAAACAATGGCCCGATTATGTAAAGGAGGTTACCGTTAAAGGCAAGAACCGTTATGAAATCATTTGCCATGAAGATGTTTGTATTAAACGGTTTAAACAACGGTTTATCCCAGGAATCCATGCTTTGGCCAGACGAGAAGAAGAGCTGATATTTAAAGTTTCTTCCTTCAATAAATCGGGTTTTTATGAAGTAATTAAAGCTCCGGCTATTGATCGGTTTGTGTAACTAAATCAAATAGATTGATAAATTACTGTTTCCATGTTGTTGGGAAATGCTTTTTCCAATGCTTTGTCTTCAATGGCTATGTTTAAGGTATAAAAACCTTCTTCATCAACAGAAGCCTTCATTTCAGCACGATTGCCATAGGTATAATCTAACCTGGTGCTGATATTGGCTAAGCCCGATCCAAAACCTACTTTGCTTTTTACCAATGCGGGTAAGTTTCTGCTTTCTATTTTCAATTGCTCGCCATCCATATAAATATCGATGGTGGCTTTGTTATCACTATCGAACAGGTTGCCATGTTTAAACATATTCTCCAGAATGGTTAACAGTACCAATGGAATAAGTTTAATATCCAGCACATCATGCGAGAAGGCCATCTCAATAAAAACCCGGCCTTGGGTAAGCTGATGCAGCTTGATGAGGTTTTGGCATTGGTTAATCTCTTCGCTTAATTTGATATAACCTTCATTGTGTTCGGTGGTTGCAGCAAAACGCATCATGTCTGATAAGTATACCATTACCTGCGCATCTTCCGGAGAATGCTGCCTGATTTTTTGATGAATGAACTCGAAAGTATTGAAAAGTAAATGCGGATTGATCTGTGCTTTTAAAAAGGCATTTTTAGACATTAGAAGTTCCTTGTCCGTTCTTTCCTTATCAATAAGCATCTGGAAACGCTGTTTCTCAATACGTTCTTTTTCGGCTCTTTCATTTAGGAAGCGCTTTAAGAAAAAATAACCAGTAGAGAATAACATAAAAAATGAAGAGCGCCATGCAAGATTGATCATGCGTTTCAAAAATGGTGGTTGGACTCCAGTTAAGAAATTTGTATAGTGTGCAAGAAAATCATCAACCATGTACACAAAGGACATGTAAATGGCTATTTCCAAAAATATAAACAAAGGTACTTTCCAATAGGCACTGCGAAACGACTGTGTCGATATCATTAATAGCCTGGCATGGGTGTAAAAGAGTATTATATTAATTACATAGTGTACGGCATAATTACCGAATTTCCCAAAAACGCCAAAAAATAGACCCACAAGTATGGTTTCCCAAAAAATGTAACAGCTCCACGCAATTATGTGGATCTTATATTCTGCCAACCAATTTTTGATTAAACTATTTTTCCAATTTAAACTATCCATCATGATAATCTTACCATCTATATAATACCTCAGGTTACAGGGCGTTTGGCCAGTTAGTTTTCGGAAAAATGAAATATGAAAACTAAAAAGTTAATCAAGAGATCCCTATTTGTGTTCAAAAAAAATAATTTTAAAGATGCAAAATTACACCCTTCAACTTCATCCGACCCGACAGGAACAACCCTTACTTTGGGAACCACTGGACTTGTATCTCAATAATTTTATTAACAGCAGTCGTTACTTTTTGCGGCTGCTGAAATCAGTTTATCCATAAAAAAAAAATCATGAAAATTATTATAATAAACAAGTCCATTACGAAATCGATATGAGCATTATCCAGGCTAAGTTGACCTTAAATGACTGTGAGTATTGCTGTTAAATTCGTATTTTTATATCTTAGACTGGTATTCTTCATTAGAAAAGATGTGGTTATTTTCTTCTAATATTTCAAACATCAGTTCATTATAATAAATTTTAAACAATTATGTTGCTAAAAATCAATCAATTATATTTTTATCATGTACTAAAAAAAAATTATGAAAGCTAAAAAGTTAATCAAGAGATCCCTATTTGTGTTCAAGAAAAATAATTTTAAAGATACAAAATTATACTCTACAACTACATCGGACCCTACAACAACAACCCTTACTGGGGGAACCACTGGACTTGTATCTCAATAATTGTAATTTTCCAGCAGCCGCTACTTTTTGCGGCTGCTGATAATCAGTTTACCGGTAATAAATTCACGGAAGTCGTTATTGTAAATGTCGCCAACCGTAAAACTCGTCTGGTTTGTCAGGGTTATCCTGGTTCCATCAATATTGAGTATATGATCAATCGCAATAATATAGGCCCGGTGCAACTGTATAAAGTTTTTCTTAATACTCAGTTGTTCCTTTACATCCTTTAAACTCAGGTAAGCAATAATTACTTTTTCTTTTGTATGGATTTTGATATAATTATGAAAGCTCTCAAAAGCTATAATATCAGCATAACGTACTAAAACTGCTTTATGTTCCTCTGATTTATTCTTTACCAGAAAATACGTTTCTTCCTCTTTATTTTCCATCTCTTCTCCAAAAAGCCGGTTTAGCGTAAGCGCGAACTTGGCATAACCATAAGGTTTTAACAAGTATGCATCACCTTCGGCCTCAAATGCTTCAAAAGCATATTCCTCGTGCGAAGTCGTAAATATTAATTTTCTGGTTTTCGAACGCACTGCCTTGGCAAGTTCTAATCCGGAAATCTGTGGCATTTGCACATCCATAAAAATAACGTCAACAGTGTCAATCTTTTTCAGTTCCATCAATGCGGTTAGCGGATCAGTATAACTCCCCACAAGCCGCATATTCGGTGTTTCTTCAATATATTTTTCCAGCCCTACTATCGAGCTTTGCTGGTCATCAATGGCTATACACTTAATCATCTCCTAAATCTTCATTTGCATACATCACGAAATTACGCCTTTTCATAACGAAAATAGTACGATTTATCCGGAATTGTATCAATTTTTGATTTTAATGGCTAAATTAATGTAAAAAATGTGTCTTATGAGATATACAGGAATTATTAAATGGTACAACCCGATACGTGGATTCGGATTTATCAAGCCCGATAGTGGCACAGAAATGGTTTATGCCGACAATCAACAGCTGAAAGGTATTTATAAACCATCGTTATTGGTCGGAACCAAGGTTCGTTTTGATTTAGAGAGAGGACATATTGGTTGTCAGGCTACCAATATTGTGGTATTAAGCCAGGATGTTAGCTAGTATTTTGACCCATTTATAACGAAAATTGACCGATCTGTGTAATCTTGTTCATAAAAAGTTTTCTGCATGCGATATTCGCTTAGGTTTTATAAGCATATAGATTTAATCTCAGCTAACCCTTGTTATGCAAAGCTTAATATAGAAAAAATTCGTTCTACATCTACCTATCAATACCTAGTTTAATGTGCCTCCCTATCTAAAATGACGCTCTCATTTTAGATTTGGATATGCACTATACGTCTAGCATGATATTACTCGTGCTTTCGGTGATATCGGCTGATTTTTTCTTAAATTCGTTATACATCTTTATGATTGAATTAACATAACGGTTTATGACTTTCAAAACTTTGTCTCTTTTGCTGAGTACAGTTTCTACTGCACTTATTGGCGGTCTTTTTTATGCTTATTCCTGTTCGGTTATCCCAGGTCTTGCGCGTGTTTCCGATGCTTCTTATCTGCAGGCGATGCAATCTATTAACAGGGCCATTCTAAATCCCTTGTTTTTTATTTCTTTTATGGGGACACTGGTGTTGTTACCCATCAGTGTCTGGTTTTTTAAAGAACAATCTGTGGTCTTTTATTTGCTGCTTGCTGCAGCTTTATTGTATTTTGGAGGCGTCCTTTTAGTTACGATGATAGGCAATGTACCGCTCAATAACCTGTTGGATGCTGCTGATCTTGGTAAACTTGATGCAGAAAGTTTAGCCGATCTTCGGAATAAATTCGAAAACAGCTGGAACTTTTTCCATCGGATAAGGACTATTGCCTCATTTGGATGCATTGTTTTAGTCGCATACGCTGCAATATTAAGCCGGAATACCTGATCGGCGGAACGAAGGAGCAGCTTAAAATCATGTTCCTATAGCGGATTTATTGAAGGTCCCGTTCGGGGAAATATCATTCATAAAGCTTCTGGAAATCGTTTTACCATTTAAATATTATAGCGCACATAAATGTTGCGTTATATTTTTCATTTATCCAGATCTTCATTTTAAATTGCCTGTTCTGACGACCAGGCTTTTTATTAACTAAACCAAATGAATATATCTCAACGATCCACTTTTTGTAAAGTATTACTTGTATTATTTGTCATCACCTTTGCACCTTCAGCTTTACAAGCCCAGCAGTCTGTCCGCAATAATTTTGTTCATATTCCTGATTCTGTGCAAACCAGTATCTACTGGTATTGGCTATCGGGAAATATCTCTAAGGCAGGTGTGATCAAAGATTTGCAGGCCATGAAAAAAGCTGGGATTAACCGGGCATTTATTGGCAACATTGGACTGGACGATAGTAGTGTTCCTCATGGAAAAGTAAAGATGCTTACTGATGAATGGTGGGATATTTTGCATACGGCACTGAAAACGGCTACGGAGCTGAATATTGAAATCGGGCTTTTTAATAGTCCGGGGTGGAGCCAGAGCGGCGGACCATGGGTAAAACCTGCCCAGGCGATGCGTTACTTAACTTCCACCCAAAAGTTGGTAAGCGGCACAGGTTCGAAATCTATTCAACTGGAAAAGCCTGCAGGAGATTTTCAGGATGTAAAGGTTATCGCCTACCGTGCGCCACCTAAGAATAAATCTGAAGAAATTACCAGAATCCTGAAATCGGATAATAAAGTGGCAACCGTAGATTTTGTGGCGGATAAAGCGATTACAGCAAGAAGCATCTCGATTTTAACAGGTGAAAATCAAATCAATGCCACTGCAGTTTTAAAAGTTTTAGACCGGGGGACATACAAAGAGTTGAAAACCTTTACAATAGATCGGCACAACATGGCTTTAAATGTGGGCTTCCTGCCGTATGGTCCCGTGGCCATTTCGCTTCCCGAAACCACTTCCAAAACATACCGGCTGGAAATTAAAAGTAATGGCGGGGGTGTATCATTAAAAGAAATTAAAATTTCCAATGTTCCCGTTGTAGAGCATTATGTAGAAAAAAGCCTTGGTAAAATGTTTCAGGATCCGCTCCCATATTGGAAAGAGTATCAATGGCCGGTACAATTTGAAACTCATTACAGTGAAGTCATCGATCCCAAAAAGGTAATCGATATTTCTGCATTTATGGATAAAAATGGTCTGCTTAATTGGGATACTCCGAAAGGTGAATGGATTGTTCAACGTTTTGGGATGTTGCCAACCGGGGTAACCAATGCTCCGGCTGATCCCGAAGGTACTGGTCTCGAAACGGATAAAATGAGTAAAACCCATATCGAAAGTCATTTTAATGCATTTATGGGCGAGGTGCTTAAACGTATTCCGGCCAACGACAGAAAAACGTGGAAAGTAGTGGTGCAGGATAGTTATGAAACAGGTGGACAAAACTGGACGGATGATATGGCAACACGCTTTACCAGTCAATATCATTACGATCCCGTGCCATATCTTCCTGTTTTAGACGGCAAGGTGGTTGGCTCTCAGGATAAAAGCGATCGTTTTTTATGGGATTTGAGACGATTGATCGCTGACCGGGTAGCCTATGATTATGTTGCCGGATTAGGAGCAATCAGTCATAAATATGGCTTAAGAACCTGGCTCGAAAGTTATGGGCATTGGGGTTTTCCTGGAGAATTTTTGCAATATGGCGGGCAAGCTGATGAAATTGGAGGAGAATTTTGGAGCGAAGGCCAATTGGGTGATATCGAAAACAGGGCAGCCTCATCAGCAGCACACATTTATGGGAAAACAAAGGTGTCAGCCGAATCTTTTACCGCTGCAGGAAAAACTTTTGGAAGATTTCCCTATATGATGAAACAGCGTGGTGACCGTTTTTTTACCGAGGGCATCAACAGTACGCTTTTTCACCTGTATATCCATCAACCTGAAGAGCAACTCCCTGGAATGAACGCCTGGTTCGGTAACGAATTTAACAGGCACAATACATGGTTTCCGTACCTCGATCTGTTTACAGCTTATTTAAAGCGCTGTAACTATATGCTTCAGCAAGGAAATTATGTAGCTGATGTGGCTTATTTTATAGGTGAAGATGCACCGAAAATGACCGGTATAACTGATCCTGCACTTCCGAAAGGCTATTCATTTGATTATATCAACGCAGAAGTGATTTTGCAACGCGCAACGGTAAACAATGGCAGAATGTACCTTAAAGGAGGAATGAGCTATGCTTTACTGGTATTGCCACCACTCGAAACGATGCGACCGCTCTTGTTAAAGAAAATACTGGATATGGCCAATCAGGGATTACACATTATGGGGCAATTGCCAAAACGCTCACCAAGCCTTGAAGGTTTTCCGCAATCGGATATAGAAGTAAGGGCATTGGCGACTGCGCTTAAAAATAATAGTAATTATATTAAGGATAACGACATCTCTAAAACCTTATCAGTTATGGGGCTTGGACCTGATTTTAACGAAGAAGGATCCCATTCAACCTTATTTATTCACCGCAAGCTTGCTGAAGGGGAGTTATATTTTATCAGTAATCAAAAAGAGGAAACAGTAGAACTGTCGCCATCTTTTAGGGTGAAGAATGCTGTTCCGGAATTGTGGGATCCGCTTAATGGAGATATCAGGCCTTTGAAAGGCTTTTCTGTGCAAGACGACCGGACCACGGTACCATTGAAGTTGGCACCGTTGCAAAGTGTTTTTGTGTTTTTCAAAGATGGGGTTCCTCAATCCAATACCGTAAATGCTTTAGCTATGGATCTGAATTTTCCCTCACCGCTAACGCAAATAACCATAAATACCCCTTGGAAAGTCACATTTGATGAATCACTTCGGGGACCAAAAACACCAGTAATTTTTGAAAGTTTAAGCGATTGGACCAAAAGTCCTGAAGATGCCATAAAATATTACGCCGGAACTGCAGTTTACAATAATACATTTAAACTGAAACGACCAGCATCGGGAGAAAAGATTTACCTGAATATCGGTGTGTTAAATGGTATGGCCAAGGTAAAAATAAATGGCAAATACATAGGAGGAATCTGGACTGCTCCGTGGAAACTTGACATTAGTAAAGCCCTTAAAAAGGGCAAAAATAAACTGGAAATATCTGTAGTGAATAACTGGATGAACCGTTTGATCGGAGATAGTAAATTGCCTGCAACGGAAAGGAAAACGGCTACATTTGTAAATCCTTACCGTCCCGATAGCAATCTTCAACCCTCCGGATTGACAGGGCCGGTAGTAATTGAACGGGTTAAATTCTAGATCTTGTAATAGAAGAGGAAATGAGGCTGTATCATTTGATGATGAAGCCTCATTTCCATGTTTTTTTAATCTATTTATAAAAGGGCCAGCATTTTCTTTGATCGGTTAAAGGATATCGGCCAGCTATCGGAAGTATTGCCTGAAGCTATTCCATAATATTCTTTTGCTTTATTTTGATCGCCCTGAAGGAGATTCACATAAGCGCTGAGCTCAAAAATAAAGTTCTTCAATTTAACATCGATTCCATTTTGGGTACCTAAATAGTCAAGGATTTCGCCTGCGGCTTTTAATCGTTTGTCGTTAAAGCTTTCTATTTTAAAACCGCCAGGCATGGCAAACCAATATTCCCATATCCCGCCATTGGCATGCTGGTTATAACTGTCTTTGACCAGTTGGATGCCGACCTCCAGCAACACGCTATTAATGGTGCTGTCTTTTTTTACGGAAACCTTGTTCACACCAAAATAATGGTTAAGCGTAGGCTGTAAGCCTTTCGTATTGATCTCATCCAAAATCATTTCCTTACGGTACATGGCCCGGTCGTTCATGGAAAACTGCTCGTAGGCAAAACTGGCAGGGAAATAATTACTTAGTTTTTCTAACCTGTAGCCCTTTGCCAATTCCTTCTTCAAGTCGATTACATAAGGATGTTCGAAATCATGAAAGTTGTAAACGGTAATGATTTTCCGTTTAAGATCGTAGATGTTGGAATAAATTGTCGATAATTTTCCTTCTTGCCGGGTACGGTTTAAAATGTCGCGTAGAAAAGGAACATTTATGGTTTTTGCATCTTTTAACATCTCTTCTGAGATATCATATCTTCTGCACGAATAGTTTTTGGTTTTTAGGTTACTGATATCAAAATTGGTATTGATCTGGTAATGTCCGGATTTTGTTAATCTTGTTCCCGCGTTGATGATCATCGAATTTCCGAGTGCATCTGCAATTAACACCTGTGAGCTGATGGCATAATCGTATTTCTCTAAGAAAACCAATGCTTCCTGTACTGTTTTGCATTTCCCAAGGATTTCAAAAAACAGATCTCCTTTATAAATATTTTTAGGTCCGTATTTAGCGGGATCGATATTCTGAGCAGTAAAATCGTAAAATAAACCGTACTCATTCATCGCAGCTTGAGCCTGCAGATCGGGAAGCCCAAAACATACTGAACCATATCTTTCGGCAGTTTTTGGATTGAACCAGATCCGCGCAAAGCCCATATAATCATCTTCGTTGGCGGCAGCATATACCTCATCATTTAATGCATAAGAGATTACGGTGCAGGAATAAATATTTTGAGATAATATGGAACTAACCATAAGGGCAAATAATAATATCTTCTTCATTCTTAAATTTATATCGCTAACGGCGAAGACTGTGCCAAGAGATAATATCCCTTTTAATAGGACGGAGGAAGGATATTTTGGATTTTAGCCCTCAAATATGTCCGCAATTGAACGCTTCTCGTTCGGAAATGAACATATTTATTGCAAGACTTAAATTTTGTCTTTTTGTGCTGACAAAACCTTTGAAAGTTGTATAATTTCTTTTGGTTAAGTAAAAAAATGTTATTTTATTGGGAGAAATACTGCAAATATCAAGATATAAGTAAGATAACACCTGTTTTAGTACAGTGAAACCGATTGTATTTATATTATCTTTGTGTTATCTCTATGCGTGTTTACAGTTCATATTCTGATAGCGAATTGGCATTCTTGTTAACTCAGGGTGATGCACTGGCATTTACCGAAATTTATAACCGGTTTTATGGACTACTTTTTATCCATGCCAACAAACGTTTAAACGACGAAGAGGAAGCTAAGGATGTGCTCCACCAATTGTTCGAATCGCTTTGGGTAAAACGTATACAAGTAGCACCTGACGGCAATTTATCCGCTTATTTATATACAGCAGTCCGAAATAGAGTTTTAGATGTGTTTGCACACCAAAAGGTGGAAAGCAAATATGTAGATTCTTTGCAGGACTATATCGATCAGGATCATATTTTAACCGATTATCTTGTTCGTGAAAAGCAAATGGCTTTATTAATTGAGAAAGAAATTGACGCTTTGCCACCCAAAATGCGTGAAATATTTATTTTAAGTCGGAGAGAAAATAAATCACACAAAGAAATTGCCCTTGAACTTGGACTTTCTGAACTAACCGTTAAAACACAAGTCAAAAATGCCTTAAGGATTCTTAAAAACAGGTTAGGGTTGGTGATTTACCTTGCTTTCTTGTTGAAAACGTATAGATAGCCTTGACGACGCCTGATTTAAAGCGTGTTTTCTCTGCAAAAACAACCCAAATAAATTTATTTTAATAAAAATAAATTTTATATACCCCCAGGGTGATGGCTTTGCCGTATATATAGTAATCAACCAGACTAGATTTCTTTTTTAATGGAGAAAAATTCGAGAAAGCTTTTAGATAAGTACCTTTCAGGTAATTGTACGCCAGAAGAAATGGCTATTGTTGAAGATTGGTATCTTCAGCTACCTGATGAAATTGTAGCTCCAGCCCATATTACGATTGAAAGCAGTAAGGAAGAAGTTTGGAATAAGCTAAGTCCGCGCAGAAAGTCTGTAAAGTTGACTACAGTTAAACGTATTGCGATTGCTGCAAGTATTGTTTTATGCTTTGGCTTAGGGTTTTATATGATTTCCGGTCGCAATGCTTTGCCTTTAGCTGCTAAAACAGAGCTGAAAGATATTCTTCCCGGTGGAAACAAAGCCTTATTAACATTGGCTGATGGCACTGTGGTTAACTTAGATGATGCCAAAAATGGCCAGATTGCCAATCAAAATGGTATTGAAATCCGTAAAGCTAAAAACGGTCAGCTTGAATATGTAATCAATGAAGTACAAAATGCCTCACTTACAGGCTCGAATGCCATTAGCACGCCGCGTGGCGGGCAGTATCAGGTGAGCTTGCCTGATGGTACAAAAGTTTGGCTCAACGCGGCCACCACCTTAAAATATCCATATGCCTTTGCCAAAAACGAAAGGGTAGTGGAATTGAATGGAGAAGCTTACTTCGAGGTTGCTAAAGACCATGCCCGTCCTTTTAGGGTAAAAACTGATGCACAAACAGTAGAAGTTTTAGGTACGCATTTCAATATCAACGCTTATCACGATGAAGCCGTTGTTAAAACCACTCTTTTGGAAGGTGCTGTTAGAGTGAGTGCGGCTTCTGGCAGTGTAAACCTGCATCCTGGAGAACAAGCGCAATTCAGTATGGCCAGCGCCAGGTTAATTGTTGATCAGCAGATTGATATCGATAAAGAAATGGCCTGGAAAAATAATATTTTCTCATTCGATAATGACGATCTACAAAGCATCATGCGACAGATTTCGCGTTGGTATGATGTAGAAGTAGTTTATGAAGGCAAAATTTCAACGGAAAAATATGTTGGCGAGATACCAAGAAGTAGCAACCTCGCAGAGGTATTTAAAATATTAGAACTTAACCATGTTCATATTGATGCGAAGGGCAAGGTATTGACCATAACCAAAGATTAAACAAGAATGGCTTTTCTTTAAACAGCCGAGAAATCAACCAACCAGTTCACAAACAAACTAAACTTTATGATGAAAAAACTACCAGAAATTTAGCATCCTACCTTAAAAAAAACCGAAAGCGCGACAACGCTTCCGGTAGAAATTTGGACAAGCAGCTTGCTTCGAAACCCAGCTGCTATTTTTTAACCTCATTCATTACAAAGGTATGAAATTAACTACCCTTTACAACCCCGTATGCGACATACGGAGGGTAAAGATTAAATTTTTATTGGTCATGAAATTGACTGCTATTTTACTATTGGTTGGTGCCCTACATGTGTCGGCAGCTTCCTTCTCCCAAACAGTAACGCTCTCTCGAAGAAAAACCTCGCTAAAACAAGTCTTTAAAGAGATAAAAAAGCAAACAGGCTATTTTTTCTTTTACAAAGGTCAGCTGCTTCAGGATAAACCTGATGTAACGGTCGAGTTCATGAAGGCATCGTTGATAGATGCGTTGAATGCTTCTTTGAAAGATCAAAACCTGAGTTATAGTATCGTTAATAAAACCATCGTCATCAGCGGCAGGGAAAATGTAGCTGTTACACCAGAACGCGCAACTGTAAAGGTTGAGGTAAAGGGTGTGGTGATTGATAAAACTACCGGTGAAACCATTCCAGGCGTTAATGTTTCTGTTAAAAATGGTTCAAGTGTAGGCATGACCAACGATAAGGGCGAATTTAAGGTCAATGTTGATGAGGGAAGTATTTTGGTTTTTAGTTATGTAGGCTACGATGTGATAGAGGAAAAAGCGACAAGCGGAAAAATCTTAAATATTAAGCTTACGGCTAAATTAACCCAAATGAACGATGTGGTGGTTACGGGTTATCAAACGATTAAAAAGGATAACTATACTGGTAATGCGATCACGATATCCGGAGATCAGCTGAAAAGGGTAAACCCACAAAATTTGCTTCAAAGTATCGGCACATTCGATCCTTCATTTAAACTGATCGATAACAATCTTGCAGGATCTAACCCCAACAGAATTCCTTCTATTAACGTTAGGGGAGCTGCTGCGCTGCCAAGCGGTGATAGTCAGGTATTGAGAAGG
>Ga0163161_10001196_pt1 | contig 19533 bp, 16 predicted proteins | sample S45metaG_FD_129847 | JGI IMG/M metagenome (GOLD analysis project Ga0163161, IMG submission 129847) | Switchgrass rhizosphere microbial communities from Kellogg Biological Station, Michigan, USA - S4-5 metaG | ecosystem: Host-associated > Plants > Roots > Rhizosphere > Soil | place: USA... | reverse complement strand
GATCAGGAAAAGAGCGATCAGCAAAACAACGGCACCGATGATCAAAAATGGGACCTGTACGGCCGAAGCTTCTTTATCCAGGTAAGCATTGAGCTGTTCAGGGCTCATGGCAGACTGCGCACTAGCACTCAGTGTATGTCCGGAAAGGATAAACATGCCGCCCAGCAAGGGTGCCAGCGTTGCCGCAAGACCATTAAAAGACTGTGCAAAATTTAACCGTTGTGTAGCTCCTTCGGGATCACCCAAAACTGTGATATAAGGATTTGCCGCTGTTTCAAGAAAGGTCAGGCCGCTGGCAATCACAAACAGGGCGATCAGAAAAAACACATATGACCGGGTAGCTGCAGCTGGATAAAATAAGAATGCACCGATCGCAAAAAGTGTGAGCCCAAAAACAATTCCGCCTTTATATCCAAACTTTTTCATAAACCATCCCGCCGGCAGTGCCAGCAGAAAATAAGCGATATAGGATGCAGAGTCTATAAAAGCCGACTGTGTATCCGTAAGCTGACAGGCTTTCTTCAAATGTGGGATAAGAATGGGGTTTAAGTTTAATGCAAATCCCCAGAGAAAAAAAAGGGAGATAATCAGGACTACAGCAAAATGATTTTTTTTCATTTTTTATCGTTTGTATACAGGTTTACAATTTATATTGGCTCAGGCTAAAGAAAGGAGGTTTTTGCTAAAAAAAGCAATACCATGTTATCCAGTTATTAAGCTATTTTGTCCTCTTAACCGGATAAATGCCCTAATATGGGCTAATATAATGAAGAATAACGGTTTGCTGCCAGTTTACCCGGTTTTTTTGCAGGGAAAAGCCCGATGTTGAGCGAAAAGGATACACCGGTAGATTTCAGGTTGACGTCATAATTTCCTATTCCGGTAAGGGGCAGTTTTGCGAATGGCTGCACCCCCACGCTAACCCTTCTGCTGATCTGGTGGTCCAGGCTGACAGATACATTGGCTATACCAAATGCATGCTGATTTTTATTGTTAATTTCCGTAGTAGTTACCAGCTGTGGCTGATCAGGCCTGTCAATGATGTAATCATATTTCTCTTTCAGCATAAAATAGCTCGACAGTCCGGTATTGACACTCACTGAAAATTTCTTTTTGTCCAGCACTTTGTAATTCACATTTACGGGAATATCGATCACATTACAATCTGCTTTTACTTCCAGGTCTGTTCCCGCAGGCGGTGTATATGTACTGCTGCCCCCTGGGTTAGCACTATAATTATAGTACTTTTTGGCATAAATAGCTCCTGAAGTAAGACTGAACTTTGAACCCAGCGCATAGGTGGCCAGCACTCCAAGATTGGTGCTTACTTTTGAGGACCTGCTTGTACTTGACGGCCCTGAAGAAATATCAGGAGCTGCCATTGCGCTCAGGATCAGGTTAGGCCGCTGAGATAAGGCGCCATCCATTTTTTTCTGAACACTTTTTGTGATATCGTTACGGTTGATCTTTTCTAAAGGATCTTTACTGAGCGCCAGCGCCATTGCTTTTTGTGCAAGAATTGCACTATCTGTTAAGGGAGCAGCTGTCCGCTGAGGTGCTTTTGCAGGCACAGCTGTTCTTTCGGGAACTGCTGCCCGGAAAGGGGCGGATGAAACATAAACAGGTGCCGCAACAAGCGGGATCAAAGGGCTGGTTCCAGTATGATCTTTTGCGATCGCTGCTAACGCCACAGCATCAGCAGCCTGAGGTTGTCCGTTACCTGCCCATAATTCCTGATGATCCCGGGAGCCGGCAGTACCCTGAGTGCCTGTTATATTTTCATGACTAAGACCTGGCTGCTTTATTTTTACCGTATCAGCTTCGGAACCCGGCAATTTATTCTCCATTCCTGTTTTTCCTTTTTGTTCAGTCAACTGGCTGTTCACTCCATTTTTTGGCACGGAGGGGCCTGACAAAAACCAGAACAGAAAAATCAGCAATGCTGCGGCAATACCACTTGCCGTAAATACCCGGAAGGGTATAATTTTCCTTTTCTTATTTTCATCCAGTTTTCGCTCCATCTTCTCCCAGTCCAGTTCATTGAAAGGAATCTCGGGTTCATCAAGGCCGCGTTTAAATAACTGATCTATATCATTCTCTATTCCCATCAGTATTTTTTATAAATACGGATGCCCAATGCTTTTGGTTGTTCATCCGCTAAGAGTTTAATGGTTCTCATGCTTCTGTATTCATATTAGTATTGTTATCAACAGCGATGTCATCTGCTTTTTTAGCACCCAAAGCCGCCAGTTTCTCCTGCAGTTTCTGTCGTGCCTTAAATAAATTTGATTTGGAAGTACCGGCAGATATCTTTAGCAGTTCGGCGATCTCATCGTGTGAATAACCATCTATGGCATAAAGGTTAAACACCGTACGGTACGCAGGTGATAGGCTTTGCACTAAAGTAAGCAAATCCTTGTAAGCCAGCTGATCATAGATTGCCGCAGCATCCCCTATATGCTGATAGGTATCAACGTCATCATGGTCCGAGAATTTGAGGTTCATCCGGTAATGATCTATTGCAGTATTTGTGATAATCCTGCCGATCCATGATTTAAAAGGTTTCGCCGGGTCATATTTCTCAATATGCGTAAAGACTTTCAAAAAGCCGTCATTCAATACGTCAGCCGCATCATAATCATTTAAAGAATACCGCCGGCAAATAGCCATGCCATAACTATAAAATTCTTTATAGAGCATATGCTGACTAGATCTATCCTGCCTGATGCACCCGTTGATGATTCCCTGCAAACTACTGTTAATTATGTCCTGAGCTTTCCTTACCCCCCACTACGGAGAAAATCCTGAAAAGGTTGCCAAACATAATAAGAAAACAAATTATTTCATACAAAACACTGTTAAACAGACAATTATTATACAAAATAAAATTTTATCCCTTTCAAAGGCAACCTTTAAAAGCCATCAGCCGTAACCACATTTAATATTCAGACAAATATATTACCCGATAAACAAAACAACAGTATCCTGCAAACTAAGCACTGTAACACATGATCACACAAAAATTACTGCCGGTAGGGATTGCACTCATCTACCTTTTAACAGCAGCCTGCACAAAAAAACAGGCCGAAGAGTTTAAGCCGGAGACACCAGGTAATCCCGAAACCCAAGTGAGCTATGCCGCCACGGTGGCCCCCATCTTTGCGGCTAAATGTTCAGGCTGTCACGCTAATGGCGGACGGGGCACAACTGCCTGGTTATTTACCGGATATAACTCAGTAAAAGACAATGCAGATCGTATCAGGAATGCCGTAGTAGTGACCAGATCCATGCCTATGGGCGGCAGCCTGTCAGCTGCAGAATTACAATCAGTCAGAGACTGGTTTGATCAGGGCATGCAACCTTAACCTTTCAAAAAATAACCTTATGAAAAAAGCATTTCTAATTTTCCTGTCTGCGTTCATCACCATCTCGGTTCATTCACAGCAACTCTTCAGCAGTAAAAGCACCTCCATTTCTTTTTTTGCAAGTACGCCCGCAGAAGATGTTGAAGCTACAAGTACCAGGGGCAGCTCGGTAATCGATACCAAAACACGCAACCTTATCTTCAGGGTAAGCAATACTACTTTCCAGTTTCCCAAAAAATTAATGCAGGAGCATTTCAACGAAAACTATATGGAAAGCGATAAATATCCCACATCCACTTTCAAAGGGAAGATTACAGATGATATTGATCTCAATAAAGACGCCACATATCAGGTGACGATAGATGGCAGCCTGGATATACACGGAGTAGTGAAGAACTACCAGGCCAAAGCTGTGCTGATAGTGAGCAAAGGAACCATTACTGCCAAAACCAGTTTCAAGGTGAAGGTGGCAGACCACCAGATCAAAATACCAACCCTCGTTTTCGCCAAAATTGCACAGGTCGTGGATGTGCAGATTACCGCTGTTTATCAACCCAAATAATTAAAATCCATCAAGACGATGAAAAAAATACTACTCAAGCAAATTTACAAACACCTGCCTCTGATCCTGTTAATGATGGGCACTTTACACAGTTTTGGACAGCAGGACCTGGAGAAAGAACTGGGTAATACTGCAGCCGCACATGAAAAGGTGAGTGCAACGTTCAAGTCTACCAAACTGATTAACGTACATACCAATGAAACGATCTTTAAAAATGAGCTCGATTTTAGAATAGATCACCGCTTTGGAGACATCGCGGGGAGCAACGGAGGCATCAGGCGCTTTTTTGGACTGGACAATGCAACAGACGTCAGGATCGGTTTTGAATACGGATTGAGCGACCGCCTGAGTGTTGGCCTGGCAAGGGCCAAAGGGGCTACAGATGTGCAGCAGCTCTACGAGGGAAACCTGAAGTTCCGTTTACTCGAACAAACTACCGATGATTATATCCCGGTTGCCGTCACTTTATTCGGCAGCACCACAGCTACCGGTGTGACGGCCAGCGATGATCCTTTCTCCGGTACTGCCTACCGTAATTTCAGTGACAGGTTAAGCTTTGTTACACAGGTAATTATTGCAAGGAAGTTTAATTCAAATTTTTCCTTTACCCTCAGTCCGAGTTATGTACACCGGAATTTTACTGCTTTCAGGGACCAGAATGACCTCTTTGCTGTAAGTGCAGGCGCCAGGGCCAAATTCAGTAAGCGGATGGCTCTGGTACTGGATTATACGATGCCTTTCCGCAATGGATCTGACCAGGATTATCTCGAAGGGCTTAATGGGGTCAAATACAGGAATGCTTTGGGCGCAGGCCTGGAAATAGAGACCGGAGGGCATATTTTTAACCTCAACTTTACCAATGCAACGGCGATAGAAGAAATGCAGTTTATTCCTCAAACCACCAGTAACTGGTTAAAGGGCCAGTTCCGCTGGGGTTTCAGTATTGCAAGAAGATTTTCATTTCATAAAAAGGACAAAGACAAAAAGTAAGTTGCTGATTAGCAACTTACTTTTTTAAGCTTTCTTAACAGCAGGCCAAAAGGTATTTTTGGTTCTATCCAGGTAGATTTAGGTGGTAGCATGATACCCTGCTGTGCAATTTCTATCAGTTGTTCTGCATTCATTGCGGCCATAGTAAATGCAATGGCATTGGGGTTCTCCAGCAGGATTTTCTCCAGCTCCATCACAGCACCGGCGCCTCCTACGGGAATGAGCCGCTGGTCGGTTTCAGGTTTTTCGATATTAAAGAAAGGCCTGAAAACCATTTCCTGTAACAGACAGGCATCGGGCAGTGAACCTGCATCTTTCAGCTTACAGGTCATATTATACCACCTGCCGGCAATAAACAATCCAAATTCATTTCTCTTCATCGGCATCACCATTTCATTGCGCTGCGATTTGGTTACAGAAAATGATTTCTTCAGGTCCCTGAAAACCTGATCCATGCAGACCTCATCAGAGGGGATAATCACACGGTGATATTCTTTGATCCGCAGCTGGTCACTGGCCAGATAAAATGAAGAGATATAATTAAAATCCGTTGATTTGGATGCTACGGTCTGCCTGGTTTTGCGGTAATGTACCGCGGCAGCCAAACGGTGATGGCCATCAGCCAGGTATACATTCTGCAACTCTGAAAAACAACTGCTCAGCTGCTGGATCGTCTTCATATCATACACTGTCCAGATCCGGTGAAATACCTTATTCGAGTAATAAACCGAATTCGCTTCTTCCTGTTTGATCCGCGTAAGAAGGGCACGTATTGCTGCTGTAGGGCGGTGAGTGATCAGTAAAGGCCCACCTTCCAGCCCTACTTCATCCCTGTAATTGACCAGGCCTGAAGAATTGCTTTCCAATGTAGATTCATGCGTTTTAATATGTCCCTTCTCAAAATCATCAAGATCGGTAACGGCCCATACTCCTGTCTGGATGGTATTGCCTTCCGTTATTTCGTAAATAAATATGCAGGGATGCTCCTCCTGATAGAAGTCGCCCGCACCGATCATTTTTTTAAGATTGCCTATAATATGATCATTTGTTAATTCCTGGTTTCCCTCGTGGCCTTTGTCCAGTTTCTGTGCAAGGATTCCATTGCATTTTCCGGATATCGCTGAAGAGCGCAGGGATATCATTTTATCAACGTAAACGTCCTGAGGCCTTAAGGCCATAAAGGGTCTGATTGTTGCCATAAATTGCTTAGCTGTTATCGTACAAGTTTGTTACTGCATTGCAGCCCATACAAGCACCGTCACAGGAACCATATCGTCCTGTATTGAAGTTGTGAGTTAATTGGCTGGTCATTTGAAGGTTAGATTGGTTGTATAACTGCAAAGTTCCACAGAGAATATTGGATATCACTACGGCCCTTCCAATAAAGAAAATTATGCTGAATAGCGTCCATTCAACAAAATAAATAACTGATTAACCTGGAATAAATTTTCGTGCGCGAAATAAAGTTTTACTGGCACCGGCGAAAAAACGAACTAGGCGTATTTGTTACACTAAGCGTTCATTATGTGGCGTTTATGATTTAAATTAATAAATTTTTATATTAAAGTATCATCAGGTATCTTGCAATGAAATTAAATACCAAATGAAAAAATCTATTTTTCCGCTCTTAACTCTTTTATGCACCTGCACAGGCATTTTTGCCCAAAAACAAAATGTTTATCTGATTAAAGATAACGGACAATATGTGGAAACCAGAGACAGTGCAGATTATATCCGGATTGTACAGGAGCCGGATAAAGGTTCAGATTTATACATTATTAACGAATATTATAAAGACGGAAAGATAAAAAGCATGGGGCTTTCAAGAAAGGTTGATCCCCCGTCATATGTGGGAATTTACCGGTCTATGTACAATAATGGCAATAAGAAGCAGGTAGCTAATTATGTAAAGGGAATGCTGAACGGAACGGTATTTAATTATTATCCCAACGGAAAACTTTACACTTCCTATGTGTATAATGATACCACTCCAGGCTCTGGCATTACATCCTATCAGGTGATAGAAGTAAATGATTCTACCGGAAAACCCCTCGTTAAAGACGGTAACGGCTTGTGTGCTTTGTATGACAATGACTTTAAACATATCATCAGCAGGGGAATGATTAAAAACGGAGAATATGATGGGGTATGGACTGGTGAAGATCCAGGCCTTCATCTCAGCTACAAAGAAACCTATGAAAATGGCAAAATGATATCCGGGGAAAGTACTGGTGAGGATCATGTGACGCTGACCTATACCAGGTCACACATTCAGCCCGAGTACAAAGGTGGTGTGAACAGCTTTTACAGGTATTTAGGTACCAGCATACGCTATCCGCCAAACTGCCAGCGAATGGGGATACAGGGAATAGTCCTGCTAAAATTCATCGTAGAAAAAAATGGTTCCCTTACTGATATAAAGGTGGTCAATTATGTAGATGAAGAACTGGCGGCCGAAGCTGTGCGTGTGCTTAAACAGTCCCCGCGCTGGACGCCCGGAACCATGAGAGGCAGAACTGTACGGGTAACGTATACTGTGCCTATATCCTTTAGCCTTGGCAGGTAAGCAGTTAAACCAAAACAGAGGGCTCCCTTTTGAATATGGGTACTACCTGTTTTTTCTTTGTTTTCTTCTTTTTCTTCAGCCAGATGATCAGCCCTGTAATTGGAAGGCTGGCAGAAATCAGGCTGGCTATACATGCTACTATTTTACCAAAAAGCCCAAACATCTGACCGGTATGCAGGTCATAATTGCTGGACTCCAGTTTATCGGCCAGTTTAAAATTTTTGTACAATTTATATTTTGACATCTGAAGCGTTGCCGGATCAAAATAAAACACATTCTGCTTCCTCGACCATTCAGATGGATAGATAATCCTCAGCCGTAGTTCTCCCGTTTTTCTGATTGATAAGGCAGTTTCCCTGGCACCCGGATATTGAGCCATCGCAGCTGCATATATTTGCCCGTATCGCTGTGGCAGACTGTCTGATGGTAAGGATTCAGCAGTAGCAGCCAGCTCAACAGGCTTAGTCAATTTGCTGCCTGTTAAAAAGGTGGCTCCTTTTTTTACGTTATCAAAAGCAAAGTACAGTCCTGAAAGGGCAATCACGATCAATACGCCGGAAGCATAAAAACCTAAAACATTATGCAGATCATAATTTACCCTTTTAAATGAAGCATTCCATTTAATGGTCAGCGATTGCCTGAGCAGGCGCATCTGGTTAGGGAACCACAAGACCCAACCGCTAATCAGCATGATCACAAAAATAACTACAGACCAGTTCATGATAAATTTACCGGGTTCACCCAATAACAAGTTTCTGTGGAGGTCCTCATCAATATCCAGCCAGTCGGGCTTTGCTTTTTTAACCAGTGCCGCTGTATATGGGTTAAAGTAATATTCCTTTTTTTTGCCTCCGGCAACAAAAACCGTTGCATCAGGACGGCTGTTATTGATTTTAATATTGGTTAATTTTGCGTGATTACTTTCCTTTTCAAAGTTCTCAATAATCGCTGCAAGGCCAATAAAAGGTTTTTGCTCTAAAGGAACATAGAGTTTATCTCTTTGGGTGAAATCCCGTATTTCCTCTTCAAAAACATAAATACAACCTGTAATACTCACAATAAATACAACTAATCCTGTAGCCAGGCCTAACCACAAGTGTATTTGCAGCATTGCATTCTTAAATTTTTTACTTTTTGCCATGAGCATTTGCTGTTTCAGCGGTAAATATATAGTTAATTAGATTGAATACAAATAAAGAAGCCCCGGGAATATCCAAGGGCTTCTTTATTCTTAAAAATTGAAATGATTAAAACTTATAGGATATCGTTCCGATAAAGCTCCTCAGCTGCTGAGGGTTAACCGTTCCATATCCAATATAATACTGCTTATTGGTGAAGTTATCAGCTTTTACAGCAAATCTGATATGCTTGTCATAGTCCCAGAATGCAGAAGCATTCAGCAGAGTATAGGCAGGTAAGATGAATACTCCCTGACCAGCAGCTCTCGAATTGATAATTTTGTTGTCACTTGCATAGTTTCCACCGAAGCCCAGCCCCAGGCCTTTAACAATATGGGCCGGCAGTCTGTAGCTCGCCCAAAAATTAAACAGGTATGGCGAACCGGCAGTATTTGGCCTTAAACCATTCACATCATCACTTGTATTTTCATACTTTGAATCATTGTAGGCAAAACCTGTAGTTACGTTAAATCCTGCAAAAGGATTAGCGGTAATTTCGGCTTCGATACCTTTGCTCACCTGCGTTCCGTTTTGGATTTGTCTGTTTGGTGCAGGAAGTGTGTTGTCTGTACGTACGATATTTTTTACCTTAATGTCATAGTAACTGATGGTAGAACTTAAGCGGCCATCAAAAGCATTTAATTTCACCCCACCTTCGATCTGGTTTGCCTGCTCAGGTTTAAATACCCTGCTCTGGTAATCCACTCCGGCAACATTGGTAAATCCATTCTGATAATTGGCAAAGACCGATACCACATCTTTAATTGGCTGATAAACCAACCCAAATTTAGGTGCGAATGCAGTCTGATTAAATGCTCCCTGAGGTTCAGGAGAAGCTGCATAATAACTGCCGTGATTCTTGAAACGGTCAACCCTGATCGCTGCCAGCGCCAGTAACCTGTCAGTAATGTTCAGTACATCCGATACATAGGCACTGTAAGTATCCGTTTTATATACATATGGGTATTCTGTTGGAACAGCTTGTGCTGCATATACAGCATTCAGGGCAGCGGCATTAAAGCCTGCATAGTTGATGGTACTGCTGTTTAAAGGAACCGCATCAAAAAATGCCCCGAGAAAATGCTGATCCGAATTTCTTCTCAGATAGTCTAAACCAATCACCACACGGTTTCTCAACCCGGCAATGTTAAAATCGCCATTGAAGTTCTGCTGAATCTCTAATGTCTGATCTTTACTGTTTTTAGTTGACTGATCATAGCGTGCAATAGAGTCTGCCTGAAGATAATAATAAGGTCCAAATCCATCGCTATAGCTGTTTGTTAAAGAGGCGTTGGTAGTTGATGTCCATGAATCACTGATTTTGTACGTTGCCTGTCCAAAGAAATTGGCACTTCTGGAATACATGCTCAGATCATTACCGAGGTAAGTCTTTTTATAGTCAAATGCGAGTTCATCAGCACGGTTTGTACCTAATCCGGTAGTACCAAGCAGGAAATAATAGGGAGAGATCTGTGAGCGCCCGGCCATGATCTCTGCATCTAAAGTGATGGACAGCCTGTCACTAGGATTGAATGTGACCGTTGGGGCTACATTGTAATTACGGTTAAATCCCGCATCCTGAAAACTCCCTTTATAATTGTAAGCAGAGTTGAGACGGAACAAAACCTTTTTCTGTGCATCAAGCGGTGTATTGAAATCAACGCTTGTACGGAAGTAATCATAGCTGCCGGCACTGACAGCAACTTCTCCACCAACAGAGTCATATGCTTTCTTTGTTACACGGTTGATCAGGCCTCCGTATGAGGTAAGTGAGTTGCCAAAAAGCGTGGCTGACGGACCTTTGATGACCTCAATATGGTCAAGGTTACTGCCGTCAATACTACTGGTCACGTTTCCTGCAACACCATTGCGTAACTTGGCCTGGGTGACAAAACCCCGGGAGCTGTAATAAGAACCACCGTCGCCACCACGGCCCGTCGCTTCCCATACTCTTGCTATACCTGTCGCATTACGCATGGCGTCATCAACCGAATATACCAGCTGATCCTGCATCAATTGATTGGTAATGGTTGTATAAACCTGAGGGTTTTCTAAATTGTTTAATGGCATTTTAGAAACATACTCGCTCTTTGTACGCTTGTACTTATTCGTTTTACTTGAGCTGATCATGATTTCCTGCAGCTCGCCTTTGCTTTGTTCCAGCACGAAATCAATTGTACTTGTTTTGTTGGCTACAATGTCTACCGACTGGCTTTTAGTAGTTAAACCTACATAACTTACAGTCACAGTTTGTGTACCGGCCTCTACTTTTGAAATTTCAAATTTCCCGTTTTCATCAGTTATAGCCGTTCTTTTTAGTGCTTTGATATAGACGTTTACATATTCTCCAGCTTTGTTATCTGAGGTCCTGACAGTTCCCTTGATGGTGCCATACCGGGTTTGTGCATGTATAGCGGTGAAGGAAAAGCAGCACAATAGCATTATAACTGCTTGAATAAAAATAAATCGTGAAGGGGGCAATGGTGTTTTCATTTCCGTGTGTTATATTAGACTAATTATAAATAGTCCGCAATATTACAAGTTTTTGAGTATACCAAACACAATTTTAACATTTAATAATGCAATTAAAGCGCTTTATCACCTACGAATGTATTCCAAACGATTATGCGCAGAGGCTGATGACTTCTCAACAGGAAAATAAAGTCATAGTGCCTCATCAGGTCAGGTTCGCTAAGATATGAGCAGCCTATCTGACCTGATGCAGGAAATAAAAAATAGAAATTTTAAGAAAAAAGACTAAGCGTTAACCGTTTCTGGTTTAACTTTCAGGTTTTTGAACAGATATTCAGAAATCATATGCTTTTTTTCGTTGATCTGTGTAAATGTAAACTGTTCTTCCCCTTCAGCAGCAGTCATTGCTTCTTTAGCTTTATTGTAGGAGCATCTGTACAGTTCGCCCCCATTCTGAAGTTTTCCTTTTTCGTATTGGGACGATGACTTATATTCACTAAGCTTTTGCTGGAACATTTTTTCAACTTTTCCCAGGGTTTCGGTTTTTGCCTGGAAAATCAGTTCCCAATCATCAATATTTCCACTTTTTGAAGTAGAAATATTCAAAGTTTTGATCCTGTCTTTAACTTCATTTGAAGAGCCCACTTTAATGAGGTGGTTCTTTTTAGATCCGGCAATATAAATATAACCGGTTTTGTATGTTCTTAATGCAAAAGGGATTCTGTCCATATCTCCCTGTACAAAAATACCATCGATATCTGTAAAATTATAATCACTGTTTTCTGCACATCCGCTGACATTGTAAGCAATCACCTTTTCGGTTTCCAGCATTCTTTGTTTCAAGTCATCTGACATGGCCTCTCCATTGGCATCAATCAGTACATCTTCAGAAATCTGGTGTTTTTTTATAAAATCTTTCTGCTCCTTAGTCAACGGCGTTTTAATCATCATGTACAATATTACTGATATTAATTGGTATTCAAGGATGTTCATCCCAGAATGCTTTACTGCGATGCGGTGATTTTCAACTATTTTGGCAACAATCAGCAGGCAATGATTACTGTTTTTGTAAAATCAGAACGGTAAATGATGCAGGAACCACTACAGTATTCATTTTATCCGGATTAATCTTTTTAGTTGTCTCTTTTTTACTGACTGCCTGATCATGCTTAAACGAGTTAGCAGCATACAGATTTTTGGCGGTATAAGTAATTTGCCTGATCGTTCCCTTTTTAAAAGCGTCCGGTAAATGATCTATTTTCAGTGCTGTGCTGATGGCATGCACCGGATCACGGTTGACGATGCTGAATATCAGCTGATCGCCCTTTTCAGATAAACTGCAGGAAATATCCAGTGCCTTGATCCCAGCTTCCATTTCCGGAGAAGTGGTTGTAGACTTTAGCGCATATTTACCGGCGAAATCCCTGAAAGCTTTTAATGGGGCAAAAATAGTCTGCCTGTAAGAACCGGCTGAGTCTGCCATAACGGGTGCCAGTACATTCACCGTTTGTGCCCATGTGGCCATTCCTACAGAGGAACTATGGCGCTGAAATAAATTTAAAAAGGTAGCCACACCCAGGGCATGCGACCAGTTGTACTGGTATTCCATCTGGAAAAGTCCCTTACCCTTTTTGGAGTTGATATCCCAAATCCCCCACTCATCCACAGCCAGTTGTACGGCTGCTGTACGCGGCGGGAAACGGTACCAGGAATTGAAATTGGTAACTTTAGCAGGGATTTTGCTCAGCAGGGTTTCCATATCCTGCAAGGGTTTTTCAAACTGGTCAATTGACCGGATGAGCGTACTATAGGTGGTATCAGCAGGGATAGCGTACAGATGGACAGCAAGAAAATCACAAACAGGGCTTAATTTTTCAAGTACCTGGCGGCTCCATACCGTATCATCAGCATTGCCTACCAGCACAAGCTTCAAATCCGGGTCCTGCAATTTCATCAGTTTAACAAAAAACCAGGTGTCCCTGATATAGGTCTGGACGTCCTGGTCGCGCCCCGCATCCGTTTCAGCATACTCCTCGTTTCCTATCCCCCAATATTTCACATGAAAGGGTTCCTTAAAACCATGGGACCTTCTCAGGTTTGCATAATAGGTATCCCCCGTTCCGTTACAATATTCTACCCAGTTTGCAGCTTCTTCAGGTGTGCCTGTAGCCATGTTGACGACAAGAAATGGCTCGGCACCGATTTTACGGCAGTAAGAAATAAATTCGGTTGTACCAAAGTGGTTATCTTCAATACCGCCCCAGATCAGGTTCTTTCTTTTTTTTCGTTCAGATTTTGGCCCTACCCCATCTTCCCAGTGATATATTTTGGTAAACGTACCGCCGGGATATCTCAATATGGGCGTACGGAGTTCCTTCACTTTTTCGATGACATCCTTTCTAAAACCATCCTTATCTGAGAGCGCAGAATGTTCATCATAGATGCCCCCATTTACCGCCCGGCCAAGATGTTCAATAAACTGCCCATATTGTAAAGGGCTGATCTCATCAGTTTGCTGTTTCAGATCAACAGTAACCGATGCTTGTTTTAAATTTTGAGAAAAGACAGATAATACAATAAAATTGAATACGAGAAAAAAAGAAATCTTCATTTGCAGCGGGTAAAAAGCTTAAAAGGCTGAAATTAATCTTTCTCTTCTAATTTCACCGGATAATCCACATAAATTACTTCAGGCAAATCACCAAATACTGTTTCTGTAACCGAACATAGCCACAATTTGTGATTAAAGGCTTTGCCTTTATATGTTTCCATTAAATAATCACCGCCGCCCAGCTGACAGTTAGTTCTGTCTTTGACCAGCTTCATCCGGTCTGCACCTTTAATGGGCTCGTCACTCATTTTCAAATAACATTCATTTGTATTTCCCGACACTTTATCAAGCATCGTATCTGCTCCCTCTACCATCTCCAGGTCAACAATTGATTTTGTCCATTCAGGAAGGTCTACATACCATTTCTTTTCTTCTGTCTTGTAAAATCTAAATGTACGCTTCATGTGATGCCAATGTATATTTTCTGATCAATCAGATTCTGTGCCAGCAATCCGTTCAACAGACATTATCATCCCTTAATGCTCCGGCTACAGAACATTTATCCCGCAATTCGGTGATAGGAAATCCTCTGCCTATTCCTGAATTTTACACGACATCTATTTGAGACTCATCATTGGTTTATCCAAATTTTAACATCTACCTATGCATAAAACAGATAAAGGACAACTCTATTTCAGGAGTATGTTTAGTGAGGAGTCTCCATTTAAGGCAGTTTCGGCATTCAGGCTAAACTACCGGTATACAATCAAGGTATGGCTAACCAGCATTCTGCTGGGCACTACCATTTTTTTTGTGTATAAAATGTCCAACAACTTATCTTATGCTGAAGGAACGGGTATAGCCGGGCTTTCAGCCATTTTTTATTACATCATTGCACTTGCACTGGCCGTGATCTTATCCGTCCCGGCTGCACTGCTTTTTGCACTGCTTTATCATTATATCACAGGTTATATCTACAGTTCTTTCAGGATTAAGTGTACGTTGTCACTCATTGCACAGGCGGTATGCTGGTTATCATTCTATATATGCTTTAATAATGCAGAAGCGATAGCTATTAACCTGGAAATTATCCTGCCTTATGCCATTGCCACATTTATGAGCGTATTTATTTACAGGTTAAGTTCAGGAATTTAATGAATGGGTTTTAGTATCCGGTCCCACCTTACTTTATGCAGGAGGTTTTCTGCAGCATCAATACTCAGCCAGGTGATCATCGCTTTTCCGATGACATGATCTTCAGGAACATAGCCCCAGAAGCGTGAGTCCAAAGAATTGTGACGGTTATCGCCCATCATCCAGTAGTAATTCATCTTAAATGTATAATGATCAGCCTTTTTACCATTGATGAAGATATCTTTATCCTTAATCTCTACGGTGTTATGCTCATATAACTCAATTGCCCTGCGGTACAAAATCAATGCAGATTCATCTATGGATATGGTCATTCCCTTTTTTGGCAAAACAAGCGGCCCAAAATTATCCATATTCCATTTAAACTTTTCACTGTGCGGAAAGATCTCTGCATCGTAATGTCCCGCTGCGTCAATTACAGGGCTTACCTTCCTGATATAGGGATATCCTTTAAATTCTGCGAGGCTTGTTTGAGGGATGATCATCACATACGTGCTCAGGTCATGCTGTCCAATGACCTCAATGCCCAAATCATGAAATACATCCGGATTGATCGTGTTTCCATCAGTGGTCACCTCATATGAAGTCTGGGCTTTTTCAGCATTAGGAGCTGCCTTTCCATTAACCAAAACCTGGCCGTTCACAATGCTGAGCACATCGCCCGGCGTAGCCTGGCAGCGTTTGATCAGGTTAGTCCTTACGTCAACAGGTCTGTCAAAGGATGGGTCTGCTTCTTCAGGCTTATTAAAAACAACGATATCCCCTCTTTTGATTTCAGACAAGCCCGGCAGGCGGAAGTAGGGCAGTTTGATCCCGTCCCAGTAAGTCTTGATCTGATATTTGGTGATGGTGGATTCTAAAAACGGGTTCTGTACAGGTGTGAAAGGCATTCTTGCCCCATAGCTCATTTTACTGACAAACAGGTAATCACCTGTAAGCAATGTGCCTTCCATTGATCCTGAAGGTATGGCATAGGCCGAGAAAATCAGTCCGCGGATCAGTGTAGAAGCAACCAGGGCAAATACCAGCGCATTGAGCCATTCGTGTTTCTTCGATTTTTTTGGGCTGCTGCCCTCTTTTTTCTTTTTGAAGGGAAAGTTGAGTTCCATGTCAATAGTTTTAGTTATCCATTTGACAATGAAGCAGAAGAGATGTTACAGGTCCACTTTAAACTATTTCCTTCCTTCGGCTGCAACCACCATGACCGGAAAATGGTCTGAAGGATAGCGCCCCCGGAAACTGTTCGTCAGCACCCCATAGCGGCGTACGGTAAATTGACTGCTGAAAAATATATGATCAATTCTGCCGGTATCAGATGCAGGCGTCGATACCTTAAACGCATTAAAAGTTCCGTTATCACTGAGCTTAACGGCTGCAGTCTGATAAGCATCCTTCAGCAGCCCTGAGTTATTGAACAGATGGTAACTTTCGTTATCCTGTGTTACGTTAAAATCGCCTGTCAGCACCAGTGGGGATGCACCAGCGATCTCCTTCATCATACGCATGATCAGCTTTGCGCTTTCCCTTCTTGCTTCCAGGCCGCGGTGATCAAAATGTGTGTTAAAGTGGTAAAATTTGAATCCGGTTTTTTTATCCTCAAAGCTTGCCCAGGTACAGATCCTTGGCAATGCTGCATCCCAGCCCTTGTTTGGGTGGTTAACATCAGTTGGCGACAGCCAGAAAGTACCGCTTTTGATCAGCTTTAACCTCTCCTTTTTATAAAAAATCGCCGAAAATTCTCCGGCTTCTTTACCGTCATCTCTTCCGATACCCACATGGTCATAACCTTTCAGTTCAGAAAGGTCTTTGATCTGGTTCGCTAAAGCTTCCTGAACCCCAAACAGGTCAAAATCATAGAAACGCACCATATTGCTTAGCGGTTCTTTTCTGTATGTCCAGGAATTAAGGGAGTCTCCCGGGTTATCGTACCTGATATTATAGGTAGCAATGTTTAAATCCTGGGCCTGCAGTTCCAGCTTGCCTGTTAGTAAAATGATCAGTAAGACCAGTAATCCTTTGTGTTTCATTTAATGTATGCTTCAGTTTTCAGTAATGCGCATTTGTCTTCATACGCCTTCCTGTAAACAATGATGAATTGATCAATTGGCGATAAAAGTAATGGCTTTAAAATTAAGCCAATATTAAGAAATGAGCAAATGGGAAGATAGAACAGCACACCTGAACCTTATTCATATTTCAATGCATCCACCGGATTTGCCCTTGCTACTTTAAATGACTGCAGGCTCACGGTCAGTAAAGCGATGAACAATGAAATCATCCCTGCAAGCATAAACGGCCAGATGCCCATGTCTATTCTGTAATCATACTTCTGCAACCATTTGCTGGCTAAAATATAGGCCAGCGGAAAGGCGATCAGATTGGCGATCAGCACCAGTTTAATAAAATCTTTGTTGAGCAAAATCAGGATGCTCTTTATGTCTGCCCCCAGCACTTTCCTGATACTGATTTCCTTCTGGCGCTGTTCGGCCATATAAAGAGCAAGCCCCAGTAAACCCAGGCAGGAGATAAAAATGCAGAAGCCCCCAAACAGATTAGAGAGCGTGCTCAGTATCCTTTCATTTTGTAATTTTTCTTCCATCGACTGATCGATATATTCCAATTCGACAGGATAGGCCGGGTTTAAACGCTGACTGATCTCTTTAACCAGCCGCACAGATTCATTCAATGGCAGCTTTGGGTTAAGCCTTATCATCAATTGTGATATCCGGCGTATGTTATAATAAAAAACAGTCGGTAAGGATTTGGCACCTGCATTACCGTTGGCATAATCTTTTATCACGCCCACGATAGTCAGGGGCGGGCTGCCTTCCCAGTTGATGATTGTTCCAACAGGGTTTTTCAGTCCCATTCTCTTTACCGCTGCCTCATTTAAAAGTATGCTGGTAGAGGTATCAGCCGGAAAACGAGGAGAAAAGTCTCTTCCCAATAACACTGCTGCACCGACAGTTTTTGCATAATCATAACCGGTGCTCCTGACTTCAAATAGTGCGTTATCATTGATATCCATTCCAGGCCAGCTAAAATCACTGCTGTTGTTAGACATCCTGGTAAAGCTCCCTGCAAACTCGCTCGCCTCTACTACTGCACCAGAGTTCTTCAACTGCTGCTTGAGCAATTCTACTTTTGAGGGGTCTTTGAAATTTCCTTCCAGTTCAATTTCTACCAGGTTATCCTGATCAAAGCCCAATGGCTTATTTTTGATATACTGCATCTGTGTATAAATCACCAGCGCGCAAATGATCATACAAATGGAAAGGCTGAATTGTATCACCACCAGCGATTTTCGGATAGAGAGTGAACCACCGGCCGCCCCCCTGAACCCTTTCAACACCTTTACCGGCGTAAATGAAGACAGGTAAATTGCCGGATAACTGCCTGCAAGCATCCCGGTGATCAGGATCAATGAAACCAGGACTCCCCAGAACAACCAGGAACTGTAATCAATATGGATAGCCGTGTCCAGCAGGGTGTTAAATTGCGGGAGCAACAACTCCAGCAAAGCGAAAGAGATGAGCATGGAAATTGTTGACAACAACAGTGATTCTAGGATGAATTGCCCCATCAGCGCTTTCCGCGATGAACCTAAAGCTTTTCTTACCCCAACCTCCCTGGCCCTTTTTTCAGAACGTGCTGTAGAGAGGTTCATATAATTGATACTGGCAATCAGCAATACACAAAAAGCAAGAAAAGCGAACAGGTTGACCTGGTCAACTTTTCCACCTGTCAGTTTTCCGTTCTCGAACTCATCATACAGGTGGTGTTTTTTAAATGGAAATAAGAAGGCTTCCAGCCTGGTACCGGGGTCATGCCTCTTCAGCAGCTTTCGCAAGGCCGCGTCCGTGGCAGCAACATTGGCATTAGGTTTCAGTTCAAAAAAGGTCATACATGAAATCGCCCCCCATTCAAAGGTCTTTTCAGCAGGAAATACATAATTCTCATAGAATGACCAGGTTTGGATAGCTTCAAATTGAAAGGTTTGATTTTTTGGTGGGTCACTGATCACAGCTGATACTTTAACCCATTCACGGTTATCCCATTTTAGGCTTTTACCCACTGGATTTTGATTTCCAAAGAATTTTTTTGCTGTTGTAGCAGTAAGAATTAATGAATGAGGATCATTTAGTGCTGTGCTGATATTTCCACTTTGTACCTGATAATCAAACATCTTTACAAATGACTGATCTGCCGTTAAAGTATTCAGTTTAAATTTATGGTCATCATTGCTGAACAGCCTGTTGCCCCCATTGAAGCTTACCCTGCAGGCCGCTTCTATACCTGGCAGTTCCTGCAAACCCGCAGCAGCAACTTTATTTGGCGTGTAAGGATCGGTATGTATACTACCGTCAATGCTATGGTTGAGCTGGGCCACATAAATACGGTCAATCGCTTTGTACTGCTGATCATAGCTATATTCATAGTTTACATACAGCAATAACAGCAGGCATGAGGTGAGGCCGATGGCCAGGCCGCCGATATTGATCAGGGAAAAACCTTTGTTCTTTCTGAGGTTCCGTAGCGCTATTTTGAAGTTGATGAAAAACATATATTGCGATTTGCCGGTACATTTACGAATTGCATGCCAGCTTAGCATAGCCAGTTTAAACGATCAATATAGCTATTTTCAGCTGGTAACTGTTCATTAACGTTCAGCTGATGTTCACAAATGCACAACGCAG
>Ga0163161_10001195_pt1 | contig 19533 bp, 21 predicted proteins | sample S45metaG_FD_129847 | JGI IMG/M metagenome (GOLD analysis project Ga0163161, IMG submission 129847) | Switchgrass rhizosphere microbial communities from Kellogg Biological Station, Michigan, USA - S4-5 metaG | ecosystem: Host-associated > Plants > Roots > Rhizosphere > Soil | place: USA... | reverse complement strand
GGCGCGGGTGGTGGCGCCCACCAGGGTGAAGGGCTGCAGGTCGAGCTTGATGCTGCGCGCCGCGGGGCCCTCGCCGATCATGATGTCGATCTGGTAGTCCTCCAGCGCGGGGTACAGGATTTCCTCGACGACCGGGCTCAGGCGATGGATCTCGTCGATGAAGAGCACGTCGTTGGGCTCGAGGTTGGTCAGCAGCGCCGCCAGGTCCTTGGGCTTTTCGAGCACCGGCCCCGAGGTCTGGCGCAGGTTGACGCCCAGCTCGGCCGCGATGATGTGCGACAGCGTGGTCTTGCCGAGGCCGGGCGGGCCGAACAGCAGCACGTGGTCGAGCGCTTCCTTGCGCTTGCGCGCGGCGCCGATGAAGATTTCGAGCTGCTCGCGCACCTTGGCCTGGCCGACGTATTCGTCGAGCAGCTTGGGGCGAAGGGCCCGCTCGATCGCCTCTTCGTTGGGCGAAGCGGGAGCGGCGGACACCACGCGTTGTGGGGCGGGCGCGAAATCGTCTGTCTGGATGGTCATTGCGAGGGGGGTGTGCGCTGAAGAGTTTAGTGCCGAGCGCCGCGCCGGGCCGCCCCAAGCAAGAGAGCGGCCCCCTCGGGGAGCAACGAGGACACAAAGTGCCGAGCGTGGGCGCCATTCTCACTGGCAGAATGCTTCGGCTATATAACGAACGAGGGGAAGGCAGCACGTGTCGATCTACGAATTGAAGCCGCGTTTCCAGGCCCTGCTCCGGCCGCTGGTGGTCCGGCTGCATGCGATGGGCGTCACGGCCAACCAGGTCACGCTGGCGGCGTGCGTCGTCTCGGTCGCGCTCGGGCTCTGGCTTTTCTTCGCGGCGCCTTCGCTGGCCACCTTCGGGCTCATCCCGGCGTGGATGTTCCTTCGCATGGCCTTCAACGCCATCGACGGCATGCTGGCGCGCGAGCACAACCAGCAAAGCAAGCTGGGCGCCTTTCTCAACGAACTGACCGACGTGGTCTCCGACGCCGCGCTCTACCTGCCCTTTGCGCTGGTCGCGCCCTTCAGCCCGTTCTGGGTCGGCACGGTGATCGTGCTGGCCGGCCTCAGCGAATTCGCCGGCGCGCTCGGCCCCACGGTGGGCGCCTCGCGCCGCTACGACGGCCCGCTGGGCAAGAGCGACCGGGCCTTCGTGTTCGGCGCGCTCGGCCTCTACGTGGCGCTGGGCTGGCCGCTCGCGGGCTGGACGGCCTGGCTGATGCCGCTGCTGGCGGCGCTCGTGGCCTGGACCATCGTCAACCGTATTCGCCGCGCATTGGCCGAAGCCGATGCCGCCGGCCGCTGAACACATACCTACAAACAGACAGATATCGACAGGGATTCAATGACCGACATCACTTCACGCACAGCCCAAGAGCTTCATTTCCAGACGCACGACGGCGAATCACTTTTCTACCGCCGCTGGCCGGCCACGGGCGCCGTGCGCCGCGGCGCCATCGTGCTGTTCCACCGCGGCCACGAGCACGGTGCGCGCATGGCGCACCTGGTCGACGAACTCGATCTGCCCGACTTCGACTTCTACGCCTGGGATGCCCGCGGCCACGGCCGCTCGCCGGGCCAGCGCGGCTACAGCCCGAGCTTCGGCACCTCGGTGCGCGACGTGCAGACCTTCGTCCATCACATCGCCACGGCGCACGGCGTCGCCGAGCAGGACATCCACGTGGTCGCGCAGAGCGTCGGCGCGGTGCTGATCGCCACCTGGGCGCACGACTACGCGCCCAAGGTGCGCGGCCTCACGCTGGCCTCGCCGGCCTTCAAGGTGAAGCTCTACGTGCCCTTCGCGCGCGCCGGGCTCGGGCTGATGCACAAGCTGCGCGGCCTCTTCTTCGTCAACAGCTACGTGAAGGCAAAGTTCCTCACGCACGACCCGGAACGCATTGCGAGCTACGAAAGCGATCCGCTGATCTCGCGGCCCATCGCGGTCAACATCCTGCTCGGCCTGTACGAAGCGGCCGACCGCGTGGTGGCCGATGCGAATGCGATCACGCTGCCGGTGCAGTTGCTGATCTCCGGTGCCGACTGGGTGGTGCACCACAAGCCGCAGCACCAGTTCTTCGAGCGGCTGGGCAGCGCCGTGAAGACCAAGACCGAACTGCCGGGCTTCTTCCACGACACGCTCGGCGAAAAAGACCGCGCGCCGGCCGTCGCGCAGATTCGCGAATTCATCCTTCAGCGCTTCGACGCGCCGGCCGTGCCGGTCGACCGCACCGCGGCGCATCTGAGCGGCGATACGGCCGACGAATCGCGCGCACTGGCCGAACCGCTCTCGCCCCTGTCGCCGCGCGGCGCCTACTGGGCCTTGACGCGCGGCGGGCTGCAAATCGGCGGCAAGCTCTCCAGCGGCATCGCGCTCGGCCACAAGACCGGCTTCGACTCGGGCAGCACGCTCGACTACGTCTACCGCAACCACCCCGAAGGCAAGGGCCCGCTCGGCCGGAACATCGACAACACCTACCTCAACTCGATCGGCTGGCGCGGCATCCGGCAGCGCAAGATCCACGTCGAGGAGCTGATCCGCATCGCGATGGAGCGCCTGGCCGAAATGCACCGCGAGGTGCGGGTGATGGACATCGCCGCCGGCCACGGCCGCTACGTGCTCGACGCGGTGCTCGCGAGCCCCGTGAAGGCCGCCTCGATCCTGTTGCGCGACTACAGCGACATCAACGTGCGCGACGGCCGCGCCCTCATCGCCGAGAAGGGGCTGCAGGACACCGCGCAGTTCGTGCAGGCTGATGCCTTCGACCGCATCAGCCTCGCCACGGTGACGCCGCGGCCCACGCTGGCGGTGGTCTCGGGCCTGTATGAACTCTTTCCCGACAACGAGATGGTGCAGCGCTCGCTCGCGGGCGTGGGCGATGCGGTGGAAGACCGCGGCTACCTCGTCTACACCGGGCAGCCTTGGCATCCGCAGCTCGAGATGATCGCGCGCGCACTCACCAGCCACCGCCAGGGCGAGGCCTGGGTCATGCGCCGCCGCACCCAGGTCGAGATGGACCAACTGGTGGAGGAAGCGGGCTTCCGCAAGATCGACCAGCGGGTCGACGAGTGGGGGATCTTTACTGTCTCTCTGGCAGTGCGCACCGGCAGATGAAAGCCTGGTTCGCGCAACGGCCCTGGAAGCGCGCTGCCGCATGGCTGGTGTTCCTCGGGCCGCTGTTCTACGCGACCTACGGCTTCGCCAACTGGTGGGCCACCACGCGCGCGAACGTGCCTTCGATGGCGTTCGACTGGGAGCGGCAAATTCCGTTCTGGCCGTGGACGATCTTTCCGTACTGGACGATCAATGTGTTCTACGCGCTGTCGCTGTTCCTCGCGCGCAGCAGGCACACACTCGACCGGCATGCGCTGCGGCTCGTCACCGCGACCTTGATCGCCTGCACCTGCTTCATCGTCTGGCCGCTGCACTTCAGCTTCGGGCAGCCGCCGGTCGATGGGGCGCCGGCCTTCTTGTTCAACGCGCTGCGCGGCTTCGACCAGCCGTTCAACCAGGCGCCTTCGCTGCATATCGCGCTGGCCGTGATCCTTTGGGACTGGTACCGGCAATTCATCCGGCCGCTGTGGGCACGGCTGGTGCTGCATGTGTGGGCGTTCGCGATCTGCGCCTCGGTGCTCACGACGTGGCAGCACCACTTCATTGACATTCCGACCGGCGCGCTGCTCGGCGTGGTGTGCGTGTGGCTGTGGCCGCTGGAGCGGGTGGTGTCGATGCGGCGTGCCTGGAAGGTCACACGCGATGCGCAGCGCTGGAAACTCGCGGGGTTCTATGCGGTGGGTGCCGTGCTGTTTCTCGCCGCTGCCTTGTACGGCGGTGGCGTGTGGCTGTGGCTCGCATGGCCTGCCGCATCGCTGGCCTTCGTAGCGCTCAACTACATCGGCTTCGGCGCGCGCGGCTTCCAGATGAATGGGCACGGACGCATGGGCTGGGCGGCGCGCTGGATCTTCGCGCCCTACCGCCTCGGCGCCGCGATCAACGCCTGGCTCTGGACGCGCAAGCTGCCCGCGTCGGTCGAGGTCGTGCCCGGCCTGCGGCTCGGCCGGCGACCCACGCACGCCGAATGGCTCGCCGCCGGCAAGCCGCGCCTCGTGAGCCTGTGCGCCGAACTGCAGATGCCGGCCGACGTGCCGCACGCGCGCTGCGTGCCCTTGCTCGACCTCACGGTGCCGCCGACGGTTCGCCTGCAACGCGCGGCCGCGGTCATCGAAGGCCAGCGCCGCAACGCCGATGGCGCGCCGGTGTGGGTCTGTTGCGCGCTCGGCTTTTCGCGCAGCGCCGCGGCGGTGATCGCCTGGCTGGGACGCTACGGCTCGACCGGCGACCTGGCGCAGGCCGAAGATGCGGTGCGCCGCGCGCGGCCGCAGATCGTGCTGCGGCCCGCATGGCGGGTGTCGCTCGCGCCCCTGAAAACCCTGGAAGTCATACCGAAGGCGCCACCCCATGACTGACAACGACCGCGCCACCTGCGCAGCGCTCGCCGGCCTGCTGCGAGCCTTCACGGTGCTGGCGATCTGGGGCTTCGCGCTGACCTGCATCGCGGCGCTGGTGCTCGCGCTCACGCTGCGTTCGCTCACGACCACGCCCACCATGGGCTTCGGCGCGGTCGTGATCCTCGGCGTGCTCGAGCGCTATTTCGCCTTCCGGCTGCGGCTGGACCAGACGCTGTTCGGCGACCTGGCACGCGGCACCATCGCCTCGCTCGACGCCCTGGACCGCGCGCTGGACCGCCTGGGCCTTCGCAATGCGCCGTCGTCGCCTTCCACTCGGCCGCTCGACGAACGCGTGCAGGGCACCCGCCAGCTCATGCAGCGCCACGCCATCGTGGTCGCCTGCCAGAGCGCCATGTTTCTCCTTGCCTTGATGACACAGGACATCTCTTGAACGAAGAAGACAACAACAAGAACGACAGCGCGCCGGCCCAGGCGCCCGAAAGCACGGCGCTGCGGCGCGGGCTGGCCATCGTCGCGGGCAAGCTGATCATCGGCGCGGCCGGGCTGCTGACCGGGGTGCGCGCGATCTGGTCGGGCACCAGCCCCAAGGCCGAGCAGACGCTGTACTTCGCCAACCACACGAGCCACGGCGACTTCGTGTTGCTGTGGGCGACCCTTCCGCCCGACCTGCGCGCGCTCACGCGGCCGGTTGCGGGGCAGGATTACTGGGAAGCCTCGAAGCTGCGCAACTTCATCGGCAAGGACGTGTTCAACGCGCTCATGATCCGGCGCGACGGCTCGGGCCAGGGCGGCAACCCGGTCGACCAGATGAAGGACGCGCTGGAAGGCGGCGACTCGCTCATCATGTTCCCCGAAGGCACGCGCAACACCGGCGACGATATCCTGCTGCCGCTGAAAAGCGGTCTCTTTCACCTGGCCCGCGCCTGCCCCAACGTGCGGCTGGTGCCGGTGTGGATCGAGAACCTCAAGCGCGTGCTGCCCAAGGGCACGCTGGTGCCGATTCCGCTGGCCTGCACGGTGCGCTTCGGCACGCCGATCGTGCTGGAAGAAGGCGAAGACAAGAACACCTTCATCGCCCGCGCGCGAACAGCCATGCTCGACCTGCGCCCTGAATACGACCGCAACGACAAGGCCGAGGGCGCCGCATCATGATCGAACTGTCTCCCTTCGCTTGGACCACGCTCAAGCTCTTCGGTGGCGTCTTCGGTGTGTTGGTGCTGGCCTCGGCCATCGGCGCGCTGCTCAAGTGGCGCGTGGCGCACGGCCAACCGCATTCGGTGATCGACAACCTCAACTCGCGCGTCAATGCGTGGTGGGTGATGGTGGCGGTGATCGGCGTGGCCTTCGCGCTCGGCAAGGGCGGCGTGATCGTGCTGTTCTACCTGATCTCGTTCTACGCGCTGCGCGAGTTCATCAGCCTGGCCTACACGCGGCGCGGCGACCACGGGGCCATCGCGCTGGCTTTCTTCGTCGCATTGCCGGGGCAGTACTTCCTGATCTGGATCGACTGGTACGGGCTCTATTCGATCTACATCCCGGTCTACGCCTTCCTGCTCCTGCCCATTCTGGCGACGATGGGGGGCGACACGCAGCGCTTTCTGGAGCGCACCTCGAAAATCCAGTGGGGCCTGATGGTGTGCGTGTTCTGCATCAGCCACGTGCCCGCGCTGCTCACGCTGCAGATCCCGGGCTTCGAAGGCCGCAACCTGCTGCTGATCGCCTTCCTGGTGATCGTGGTGCAGGGCAGCGACGTGCTGCAGTACGTGTGGGGCAAGCTGCTCGGCAAGCGCAAGGTGGCGCCGGAACTGTCGCCTTCCAAGACCTGGGAAGGCCTGATCGGCGGTGTGGCGAGCGCCACCGCGCTGGGCGCCGCGCTCTATTGGGCCACGCCGTTCAACCCGTGGCAGGCCGCGCTGATGGCGCTCACGATCTGCCTGATGGGCTTCTTCGGCGGGCTGGTCATGTCGGCCATCAAGCGCGACCGCGGCGTGAAGGACTGGGGCTCGATGATCGAAGGCCACGGCGGCATGCTCGACCGGCTGGACTCGGTGATCTTCGCGGCACCGATCTACTTCCACGCGCTGCGCTATTGGTGGGTGCCGTGAGCACGGCGGCAGTCAAGAAGACAACGAAATCCGCTGCGAAAGCGGAGCGCATCGTCGATGACACGCCGCTGGCATTTGCCAACGCCGCGGCGCTCGCGCGCTGGTACAAGCGCCACCACGGCACGCATGCCGGCGTGTGGCTGCGCATCGCGAAGAAGGCCAGTGGCATCGCCTCTGTCGACCACCCCGAAGCGCTCGAGATCGCGCTGTGCTTCGGCTGGATCGACGGGCAGCGCAAGAGCGACAAGAGCGACGGCGAACAGTATTTTCTGCAGCGCTTCACGCCGCGCACCGCGCGCAGCACCTGGTCGAAGATCAACCGCGACAAGGCGCTGAAGCTGATCGACGAAGAACGCATGCAGCCCGCCGGGCTGGCGGAGGTGGAACGCGCGAAGGCCGATGGCCGCTGGGAAGCCGCCTACGACGCCGCGAGCGTGGCGACCGTGCCGCCGGACCTGCAGGCCGCACTCGATGCGAACAAGAAGGCCGCGAAGTTCTTCGCCACGCTCGATGCGCGCAACCGCTATGCGGTGCTGTTCCGCACGCAGGGCGCGAAGAAGGCCGAGACGCGCGCGCGGCGCATTGCACAGTTCGTGGCGATGCTCGCGAAGGGCGAGAAGCTCCACCCCTAGTCTTCGTCCATCACCCGTGAACGGCCGAACCAGAAACCGATGATCAGGCCCACGGTACCGAAGCCCAAGCCACCCCAAAGGCTCAGGAAATTGAAGGCGTTGTAGCGGCCCGCATCCACTGCCAGCGCACTCACCAGCTCCGGCTCGACCAAGCCGCCCAGACCTCGTGCGGCCGCGAAATCGAAGCCCGCATCGCCCAGGTAGTTCAGTGTCAGCAGCATCGGCAGCACCGTCAGAAACGGAAACCACGCACCGCGCACCTTGCGCCAGTTCATGAAGTAGGCGGCTGCCAGCAGCACGGCGCCCGCCCCGATCAATCCGAGCACGACGGGCCGCCGGGCCAGCGGCAGCAGCCAGGGCCAGATCCACTGCAGCGGATAGAGCGGCCACTCCGCCTGCGGCGCGAGGCCGCCCGGCCGCGCGAAGGCCTGCCATCCCAGCGCTAGCGTGGCGCGGCCCACCAGCGCGGATGCGCAGGCGACCGCCGCAACGCCCAGGCAGCCGATGCGCAGCAGGGACGAACGAGGTTCGGGGAAAACATGCGGCGGCATGACGCTCTGCGTGTAGCTGCCACGGCTCCAGCGCTTGGTGACCACGATGGCCTGCGGCTGCGGCGGTGTCAGGTCGCCGCGGACCAGCCAGTCGACCGCAAGGATCGCCAGTGCGAACGCCATCGCGGCGGTGAGCCATGCGCAGGCGCCCGGCATGTCGATGAAGCCGGCCGGCGTCATCATCGGCAGGTTGCCGTAGACGATGCCCGCGCATCCGTAGGCCAGGAGAATCGGCACGCAGCCGATCAGGGCCGCGCGCATGAGCAGCAAGTCGCTGTGAACCGACTCATGGCGCAGCGCCTCGACGCGCGACCACGCTGCTCGCAGGTTCACTTGGCCAGGGCCTTCAGCGCCAGCTTGATGCCTTCGCTCACCGTCGCGTCCTTCGGCAGCGCCTTGAGCGCGAGCGCGGCTTCCTTGTCGCTGTAGCCCAGCGCGATCAGCGCCTGCAGGATGTCGGCCTGCGCGTCGGAGGCCGCATGCGTGGGCAGGCCGATGTCGGCGCCCAGCTTGCCCTTGAGTTCGAGCAGCAGCCGCTCGGCGGTCTTCTTGCCGATGCCGGGGATCTTCACGAGCCGGCCGAGCTCCTGCGTGGTGATCGCCTGAGACAGCTCGCCCACGCTCATGCCCGAGAGCAACCCGAGCGCGGTGCGCGGGCCCACGCCGGTGATCTTGATGAGCTGGCGGAAAGCCGCACGCTCCTCGGCGGTGCCGAAACCGTAGAGAATCTGCGCGTCCTCGCGCACCACGAAGTGCGTGAGCAGCGAAACGCGCTCTCCGGTGCCGGGCAGGTTGTAGAACGTGCTCATCGGCACATCGACCTCGTAGCCGACGCCGTTGCAGTCCACCACCACCTGCGGTGGGTTGCGCTCGGCCAGTACGCCGGTGAGTTTGCCTATCATGGGTGCCCTTTTTCCTTGAAATGTCCGGCGTGATTCTGCGACACACCTTTACCCCACCGAACAACTCGCGCCTCGGACACCTGTGCGGGCCGCTCGATGCCCATCTGCGCCGCATCGAGGAAGCGCTGGGCGTGAAGATCGCGCACCGCCACGAGCAGTTCAAGGTCGATGGCCCCAAGGCCCCGGCGCAGCGCGCGATGGACGTGCTGCAGGCGCTGTACGAAATCGCCCAGCGCCCGATCGATCCGGCGGTGGTGCAGCTCACGCTGGCGGGCGACGGCTCGATGAGCGACGAGGACGCGGCCATGCTCGTCACCCGCCGCGCCGACCTGCGTGCGCGCACGCCGACGCAGGCGCTGTACCTGGACAACATCGCCAAGCACGACATCACCTTCGGCATCGGCCCGGCCGGCACCGGCAAGACGTATCTCGCGGTGGCCTGCGCGGTCGATGCGCTGGAGCGCGCGGCGGTGCAGCGCATCGTGCTCACGCGGCCGGCCGTCGAAGCCGGCGAGCGGCTCGGCTTTCTGCCGGGCGATCTGACGCAGAAGGTCGACCCCTACCTGCGCCCGCTGTACGACGCGCTCTACGACCTCATGGGCTACGAGAAGGTGCAGAAGGCCTTCGAGCGCAACGCGCTCGAGATTGCGCCATTGGCCTTCATGCGCGGACGCACGCTGAACAACGCGTTCGTGATCCTCGACGAGGCGCAGAACACCTCGGTCGAGCAGATGAAGATGTTCCTCACCCGCATCGGCTTCGGCGCGAAGGCGGTGGTGACGGGCGACGTGAGCCAGATCGACCTGCCCAAGCAGCAGCTGAGCGGCCTGATCGATGCCGAGCGCGTGCTCAGGCGCGTGAGCGGCATCGCGATCACGCACTTCACGAGTGCCGACGTGGTGCGGCATCCGCTGGTCGCGAAGATCGTCGACGCCTACGACGGGCAGCGCAAACGCACGAGCGCGAACTGAGATGGCGCTGCCGGCACTTTCCCTTTCGCTGCAGTTCGGTCGCTTCAAGGGTGTCGAGCGGCACCGCATCGCGCTGCCGCGCCATCGCGTCGCGCGCTGCATCCGCCATGCGCTGGACATCGACGGCGAGATCACGGTGCGCATCGTCGATGCCGACGAAGGCCAGCGCCTGAACCGCGAGTTCCGCGGCAAGGACTACGCAACCAACGTGCTGACCTTCGACTATGCGCAGAGCCCGGTCGCGATGGCCGACCTGGTGCTGTGCGCGCCGGTGGTCGCGCGCGAAGCGAAGGAGCAGCGCAAGACGCTGGCCGCGCACTACGCCCACCTGCTGGTGCACGGCACGCTGCACGCGCAAGGCTGGGACCACGAGACCAGCGAAGCCGACGCCGACGAGATGGAGGCGTACGAGATCCAGATCCTCGCGGAGCTGGGCATCCGCGATCCGTACGGCAAGTAGCTGCTGCTACGCCGACATCTGCAGCGGGATCGTGACCGGCCCGTCGTTGACGAGGTGCACCTGCATGTCGGCGCCGAACTCGCCGGTGGCCACCACCGGATGCGCGGCGCGCGCCTGCGCCACGAAGTACGCGTAGAGCCGCCGGCCCTCGTCGGGCGGCGCCGCGAGCGTGAAGCTGGGGCGGTTGCCACCGCTCACGTCGGCCGCCAGCGTGAACTGGCTCACCACCAGCAGTCCACCGCCGATGTCCTGCACGCTGCGGTTCATCTTGCCGGCCTCGTCCGAGAAGATGCGCAGCTTGAGGATCTTGGCGAGCATGCGGTCGGCGAGCGCGTCGACGTCGCCGCGTTCCGCGCACAAGAGGATCAAGAGGCCGGCATCGATGGCGCCGACGGTCTTGCCGGCAATGTCGACGCGTGCGTTCGCGACACGCTGGAGGATGGCTTTCATGGATGTCCGTGTTCTTCCACGATCTGGGTGGCGCGCGCTTCCATCGTGAGCGGCAGCAATTGGATGGTGACGCGCAGGCCGGGCACGGCGTCCATCAGGGCCTGCTCGAGTTCGTCGCGCAGGGCGGCGGCGTGCTGCAGGGTCCATTCGCCAGGCACGTGCATGTGCAGGTCGGCAAAGCGGCGCTGGGCGGCGCCGCGCGTCACCATGTCGTCGAAGCGCAGGCGGCCGCCGTCGGGCTGACGCGCGGCGAAGGCGTCGAGCGTGGCGCGCACGGTGGCGAGGGTTTCGGCGTCGAGTGCTTCGTCCATCAGGCCCTGCGACGAGCGCCACACCAGCTTGACGCCCTCGCGCACGATGTTGAGTGCCACGCCGATGGCCAGCAGCGGGTCGAGCCATAGCCAGCCGCTGAAATGCACGCCGACGATGCCGATGACCACGGCGGCGGAGGTCCACACGTCGGTCATCAGGTGGCGGCCATCGGCCTCCAGCGCGATAGAGCGGTGGGTGCGCGCCGCGCGGAACAGCACCACCGCCAGCGCCGCATTGAGGCCCGAACTGAACACCGACAGCGCCAGGCCCCAGCCCAGCTGCTCGAGCGGCTGGGGCGACAGCAGCCGCTGCACCGACACCCAGAGAATCGCCACCGCGGCGCCGACGATCAGGATGCCTTCGAAGCCGGAGGAGAAGTACTCGGCCTTGTGGTGGCCGTAGGGATGGTCGTCATCGGCCGGCCGCTCGGCAATCGTCACCATTGCCAAGGCGAACATGGCGCTGGCAAGATTGACGAACGACTCCATCGCATCGGAGATCAGGCCCATCGAATTGGTCATGTACCCCGCCAGCCCCTTGAGCACGATGGTGACCAGGGCAACGGCCACAGAAACGCGGAGCAGTGTCTTGGGGGTGAGCGTCATAGGCAAGCGAAACGATGAATCGACAAAAGACGACGCAAAAAACGGCAAAAGGCCGCAAGATGGTGCTGAATTATCGACGCAGTGTCTATATGTAACGCCTTCGGCTTAATATTTTGACTATTGCGAAACATTCTTCGCAGAGAGTCGGGACGATGAAAAACTTTTTGAACATTCTGGGTGGCTTCGCCCTGCTGGGCGCCACCGTGATCGCCCAAGCCCAAACACCTCCGCAGCAGCAGCCGGCCACGCCGCCCGCCGCGGTTGCCGACCTCCAGGCCGGTTTCGTGAAATCGGTGCGCGGCAATGTGCAGCTGCTCAGCGCCGCCGGCACCACCCGCACCGCTGCCGCCGGCGATGCGCTGGGGTCCGTCGATCGCATCGTGACCGGCCCCGACTCCTCGGCCGCCGTGGTTCTGCGAGACGACACGACTCTGGTGGTCGGCCCCTCATCACGCCTGGACTTGAAAGAATTCCATTTCGACTCGACCACCCGCGACGGCGGCCTGCTGGTCTCGCTGCTGCGCGGCTCGATGCGCATGATCACCGGCCTGATCGGCAAGACCAACCCCGACGCGGTGCGGGTCGAGACGCAAACCGCCACCATCGGCATTCGCGGCACCGACTTCATCGTTCAAACCGACGGAAAGCCATGATGACGACGCGCATGTCGCACCGCCCGCTCCTTCTTCTCGCCACCGCACTGATCACTGCATTGCTTGCCGCCTGCTCGACGCCGGGCACGCGGGTCGTGCTGCTGCCGCAGGCCGATGGCCAGCCTTCCGCCGTCGTGGTGCGCGCCAAGGACGGGGAGGAAGTTCTTTCCAAGCCCTACCAGCGCGCAACGGCCGCGGTGGGCGCCAGCGGTGCGCCGGTGGTCGACCAGGCCGATGCGGCCAAGGTCCAAGCGGAAAACAAGCCCCTTTTCGACATGCGCCCGCCCCCGCCGCAGCGCTACACGGTGTTCTTCGAGGTTGGCGGCACCACGTTGACGCCGGCTTCGCAGCAGGTCATGACCGAGGCGCTGGCCGCGGCCCTGGCACGCAGCGGCGGCGACATCGTGGTGACGGGCCACACCGACACCAAGGGCACCGGCGAATCGAACGACCAGTTGTCGCGCCGCCGGGCGCAGGAAGTGGTTCAGCTGTTCGTCGAGCGGCAGTTCCCGGCCAACCGCGTCGAGGCCGTGGGCCGCGGCGAGCGCGATCTGGCCGTGCCGACCGCCGACGAGGTGGACGAGCCGCGCAACCGGCGGGTCACCATCGAAGTTCGCTGACCAAGAGAAAAGGCCCCGAGGGGCCTTTTGTTTTGGGCGGTCAGCTCAGGGTCACGCGGGCGAACTTGCGCTTGCCGACCTGCACCACATAACTGCCCGCGGGCAGCTTCAGTCCCTTGTCGCTGACCACGACCGAATCGACTCGCACGCCGCCGCCATCGATCAGGCGGTTGCCATCTCCGGCTGAAGACGCCAGGTTGGCTTGTTTGAGCAGTTGGCCGATGCCCAGCGGCGCGCCACCCAGCGACACCTCGGGAATCTCATCCGGCACGCCGCCCTTGCTGCGATTGATGAAATCCTGCTCCGCCGTTTCGGCCGCCGCCGCGCTGTGGAAGCGCGCGGTGATTTCCTTGGCCAGCGCGACCTTCGCATCCTTCGGATTGCGGCCGCCCGCGATTTCCACCTTCAGCGCCTCGATCTGCTCCAGCGACTGGAAGCTCAGGAGCGTGTACCAGCGCCACATCAGGTCGTCGGAAATCGACAGCACCTTGGCAAACATGGTGTTGGCGTCTTCGCTGATGCCGATGTAGTTGTTCTTGCTCTTGGACATCTTCTCGACGCCATCGAGCCCTTCCAGCAGCGGCATAGTGAGTATGCACTGCGGTTCTTGCCCGTATTCCTGCTGGAGATGACGGCCGACGAGCAGGTTGAACTTCTGGTCCGTGCCGCCCAGCTCGAGGTCGCTCTTGAGCGCCACCGAGTCGTAGCCCTGCATCAGCGGGTAGAGGAATTCGTGCACCGAAATCGACTGGCCGGCCTTGAACCGCTTGTTGAAGTCGTCGCGTTCCATCATCCGGGCGACCGTGTACTTGGCGGCCAGCTGAATCATTCCGCGGGCGCCCAGCGGGTCGCTCCATTCGGAGTTGTAGCGAATCTCGGTCTTCTCGGGGTCCAGCACCAGGCTGGCCTGCTTGTAGTAAGTCTGGGCGTTGGCCTCGATCTGTTCCCGGGTGAGCGGCGGACGGGTGTTATTGCGGCCGGAGGGATCGCCGATCGTGCTGGTGAAGTCACCGATCAGGAAGATCACCCGGTGCCCCAGGTCCTGGAGCTGGCGCATCTTGTTGAGCACCACGGTGTGGCCGATGTGGATGTCCGGAGCGGTCGGATCGAGCCCGAGCTTGATGCGCAGGGGGGTGCCGGTGGCTTCGGAGCGCTGGAGCTTGCGCACCCACTCGTCCTGCGGCAGCAGCTCGTCAGCCCCACGGAGGGATATTTCGAGCGCACGTCCTACACTATTTGAGAGGGTCATGGATGTAACAGATTCGGCCTTTACGGGCTTTTTTGGCTGACTTTTGGGATGCCGAAGCTATACTCAGCCCGACTTTTCAAGCGCCGAATTCTAAGCGGCGCTTTTTCCGCACCGTCTCCTGCCGCCCTGAACGCACTGGGCCTTGCAGCACGGATTTGCAGAACCTGAGCTGGAATTCATAGTTTGATCAACGGCATTCTTGCCGCCGAGGAGCTTCTCGCTTCTCGCGTGGCCTATACGTTCCGTACCTACCCCAAGCAGATCACCGCGATCATCGCCGCGGCGATGTTGAGCGCCGGCACCCTCGCGGTGGCCTCGCTGGGTCCGGACGCTTCCGACCTTCCGGTCCACCAGATCCTCGAAGCCACCGCCGCGCCGCAGTCTTTCGTGGACCAGAGCGCATCGCTCGAAGGCTTCAGCTTCACGCTGTTCCGCACCGACACCACCCGCGCCAGCGACACGGCCGAAGCCCTGCTCCGGCGCCTGGGCATTTCGGACCCCGCCGCCACCGCCTTCGTGCGCAGCAGCGGCGAAGCCCGCGGCGCGCTGTTCGCGCGCGTCGGCCGCACCGTCACGGCCGAAGCCACCCAGGAAAACCAGCTCAAGAAACTCAGCGCCCGCTGGATTCCCGATGGCGACGGCGGCTTCAAGCGCTTCGTGATCGAACGCACGCCGGTCGGCTTCGTCGCCCTCACCGAGCGCGACACGCTGACGCCGGGCACGCGCCTGGCAAGCGGCACCATCCGCACCTCGCTGTTCGCCGCCACCGACGACGCGCGCATTCCCGACGCGGTGGCGAGCCAGCTGGCCGACATCTTTGCAGGCGACGTCGACGTGCGCGCTCTGCGCAAGGGCGACCGTTTCGCAGTCGTCTACGAAACTTTCGAAGCCGACGGGCAGGCGCTGCGCAGCGGCCGCGTGCTCTCGGCCGAGTTCGAGAACAACGGCAGGATCCACCAGGCCGTCTGGTTCCAGCCCCCGGGCGCGAACCAGAAGGGCAGCTACTACCGCCCGAACGGCGACAGCCTGCGCAAGGCCTACCTTGCGACGCCGGTGGAGTTCTCGCGCGTGTCCAGCGGCTTCGCGATGCGCATGCATCCGATCCTGAACAGCTGGCGCCAGCACAACGGCATCGACTACGCAGCACCCACGGGCACCGCGGTGCGCACGGTAGGCGACGGCACGGTCGATTTCGCGGGCACGCAGAACGGCTACGGCAACATCGTCATCATCAATCACCGCAACAACCAGCAAACGGCGTATGCGCACCTGAGCCGCGTCGACGTCAAGGCCGGCCAGAGCGTGAGCCAGGGCCAGGCGATCGGCGCCGTGGGTTCCACGGGCTGGGCGACCGGTCCGCACCTGCACTTCGAATTCCGCGTGGGCGGCGTCTATCAAGACCCCGCCACCATCGCACAAGAAGGCGGCGCCCCGATCACCGCGGCCCTGCGCCCGGCGTTCGAACGGATCGCCATCGGCGCCCGCACCGAACTGGCGGCCGCCTTCTCCGTCATCCAGGCCAGCGCCGACTGATCACGATCGCGGCGGTCTTCTCCAGACACCGATCCTGAGATGGCCGCCGAACTTTTCATCGGCCTGATGTCGGGCACCTCGCTTGACGGCGTCGATGGCGTGCTCGCCGACTTTTCCGACGGCCGGATCGCGGTGAAGGCCTACGCGACCGCGGAGTTTCCCGTGGCTTTGCGTGCGGAGCTCCTGGCGCTCAACACCCCCGGCGACAACGAACTGCATCGCGCGGCGCTGGCCGGCAACGGACTCGCCCGGGCCTACGCCGGCGTGGTGCAGCAACTGCTGGCGGACAGCGGCATCTCAGCCGAAGCAGTCACTGCCATCGGCGCGCACGGCCAGACGGTGCGCCATCGGCCGCTCGAATTCGACGACGTCGGCTACACCCTGCAGATCAACAACCCCTCGCTGCTGGCCGAACTGACCGGCACCGATGTGGTCGGCGACTTTCGCAGCCGCGATCTCGCTGCGGGCGGCCAGGGCGCGCCGCTGGTGCCGGCGTTTCACCGGGCCCTGTTCGCGCGCGCCGACGAGACTGTCGCGGTGCTGAACATCGGCGGCATTTCCAACCTGAGCCTGCTTCCGGCCACGAACGCACCCGACGGCGCCGTCGTGCTGGGCTTCGACTGCGGCCCCGGCAATGCGCTGATGGACCACTGGTGCCAGACCTACCAGGGCCAGCCCTTCGACCGCGGCGGCCAATGGGCCGCCAGCGGGCAGGTGCTGCCCCAACTGCTCGCGCAATTGCGGGCCGATCCCTATTTCGCCAAGGCGCCGCCGAAGAGCACGGGGCGCGACCTGTTCAATCCGACCTGGCTGGCTTCGCAGCTCGGCACCACGGCCATGGCGCCGGCCGATGTGCAGGCCACGCTGACCGAGCTGACGGCCAGCACTTGCGCTGCCGACCTTCTCAGCTACGGAAAAGATAGCAAGCTGCTGATCGTGTGTGGCGGTGGCGCACTGAACGATCACCTGCTGGGACGGCTGCGCGCGCTGCTACCTGGCGTGAACGTGGTGGCATCGACCGACCAGGGGCTGCCGCCACAGCAGGTCGAGGCGGCGGCATTTGCCTGGCTCGCGCGTTGCACCGTTCGGCGCCAGGCGGGCAATCTGGCCAGCGTGACGGGAGCGCGCGGCGCGCGGGTGCTGGGCGCGATCTACCCGGCCTGAGCCTCAACCCTGGCCGGAAACCTCCGGCTGCGCAGGCTGTGCCGCACGCACTTCCGCGGGCAGATGCCAGAAGATCAGCGCAGATGCCACCGTGATCAAACCCATGCTCGCAAAAGTTGCCTGAAAGGCATCGAGCGTGTGGGCGGCCGTCTCGGCGCCGAAGATCCCGTTGTAGCCCGCCAGCACGGCACCAGCCGCCGCCACGCCCAGGCTCATCGCCAGCATCTGCACCATCGACAGCAGGCTGTTGCCGCTGCTGGCCATGCTGCCGTCCAGGTCCTTGAGCGTGATCGTGTTCATCGCGGTGAACTGCAGGGAGTTGACTGCACCGAAGGCCAGCAATTGCAGCACGTGCAGGACCATGGGCTGTCCGGGTGCGGTCAGACCGAAGCTGGCCATCGTGCAGCCCACCAGCACGGTGTTGACGACCAGCACCTTGCGATAGCCGTGGCGGGTGATCAGCGGCGTGGCAAAGCGCTTCATGGCCATGCCTGCGAGCGCGATCGGCAACATCATCAAGCCGGCCCGTACAGGCGAATAACCCATCGACACCTGCAGCAGCAGCGGCACGAGAAAGGGCATGCAGCTGCTGCCCAGGCGCGAGAACAGGTTGCCGATCAACCCGATGCTGAGCGTCGGCACGCCGAACAACGAGGGCGCGAACAGGGGTTCGGGCGTGCGCGCGGCACGCAGCCAGTAGGCCACCACGCTCGCAAAGCCGAAGATCAGCACGACCATCACACCGCCCTGGCGCAGGCCGAGTTCGGACACGCCGTCGAGCGCGAGCGAGATCGCCACCATGCCAAAGGCCAACATCGCATAGCCGACGCTATCGAAACGCTTCTGGATGGCGCCACGCAGGTCGGGCATGTACTTGAGCGTGGCGATGCAGCCCGCCAGGCCCACCGGCACGTTGATCAGGAAGATCCAGTGCCATGAGGCGTACTGCACCAGCCAACCGCCCAGCGTCGGGCCCAGCAAGGGGCCTATGAGCCCCGGGATCGCGACGAAGCTCATCGCCTGCAGGAATTCGCCGCGCGGCACCGTGCGCAGCAGCGCTAGGCGCCCCACGGGCAGCAGCAGGGCGCCGCCCAGGCCCTGCACCACCCGCGCGGCCACGAGCTGCCCCAGCCCCTGAGACAGCGCGCAGAGCACGGAGCCGGCGGCGAACAGCACGATGGCCGCGAAGAAGATGCGCCGGGTGCCGAAGCGGTCGGCGATCCAGCCCGAGGCGGGGATCAGCATCGCCATCGTGAGCGCATAGGCCACCACCACCGACTGCATGCGCAGCGGGCTCACGTTCAGGCTCGCGGCCATGGCCGGCAGCGCGGTGTTGATGATGGTGGCGTCGAGCGTCTGCATGAAGAAGCCGACGGCCACGAGCCAGAGCAGGCTCTTGCGGGAGGGATCGACGGCGGTGGCGGCTTCGGACGTCATGGAAGGAGGAAAAGGAAAGCGGAAAACGACGGGCAGCAAAAAGCCGCCCGGAGGCGGCTTTCTTGGGGGAGCCTTGTCAGCGGCATCCAGGCATCAGGCCGAGAAGCTCGATCCGCAGCCGCAGGTGCTGGTGGCGTTCGGGTTCTTGATCACGAACTGGGCGCCCTGGAGGTCTTCCTTGTAGTCGATCTCGGCACCGAGCAGGTACTGGTAGCTCATGGCATCGATCAGCAGCGACACACCGTTCTTGGTCATGGTGGTGTCGTCTTCGTTGGTGATTTCATCGAAGGTGAAACCGTACTGGAAGCCGGAGCAACCGCCGCCCTGCACGAACACGCGCAGCTTCAGCTCGGGATTGCCTTCTTCGGCGATCAAGTCGGCCACCTTGGCTGCCGCGCTGTCGGTGAAGACGATCGGCTCGGGCATCTGGGTCTGGATGTTTTCGGCTACGGCGCTCATGAGAGGTAACTCCTTGGGAGGTGGCCGGACATGCGGCCAAGGGAACGAATGCTACTGCAATGCCGCATTCTCGGCTGATTGCCTGCGGCGTGCACCCATCGCAAGTGGGGTCGGAAACCACACCCGCCAAGATGCACCCAATGAAAAAGCCGCCCGAAGGCGGCTTCTTGTTCGCAGCGAACAGGATCAGCGCTTGCTGAACTGCTTGCGACGACGGGCGGAGTGCAGACCGACCTTCTTACGTTCGACTTCACGCGCATCGCGCGTCACGAAGCCGGCTTGGCTCAGGACGGGCTTGAGCGTTGCGTCGTAGTCGATCAGGGCACGGGTGATGCCGTGGCGCGTGGCGCCGGCTTGACCCGATTCGCCGCCACCGTTCACGTTGACCATCACATCGAAAGCTTCGAGGTTGTTGGTCAGCGCCAGGGGCTGCTTGGCAATCATGATCGAGGTTTCGCGGCCGAAGAACTCTTGGATGTCCTTGCCGTTGACCGTGATCTTGCCGGTGCCTTTTTTCAGAAACACACGGGCGACGCTGGATTTGCGACGGCCGGTGCCATTGTTCCATTCACCAATCATTCTCAAGGCTCCTTACAGTTCCAGCACTTTGGGCTGTTGGGCGGTATGCGGGTGCTCTGCACCACCGTACACCTTGAGTTTCTTGATCATCGCGTAGCCAAGCGGACCCTTGGGCAGCATGCCCTTGACGGCCTTTTCCAGGGCGCGGCCCGGGAACTTGGATTGCATGTCGCGGAAGTTGGTGGCACTGATGCCGCCCGGGTAGCCCGAGTGACGGTAGTACACCTTGTCGATCGACTTGGCGCCGGTGACGCGCAGCTGGGCTGCGTTGATGATGACGATGAAGTCACCGGTATCGACGTGAGGCGTGTAAATGGCCTTGTGTTTGCCGCGCAAACGGAGAGCAACTTCGCTGGCTACTCGTCCGAGGACCTTGTCGGTCGCGTC
>Ga0163161_10001191_pt1 | contig 19552 bp, 13 predicted proteins | sample S45metaG_FD_129847 | JGI IMG/M metagenome (GOLD analysis project Ga0163161, IMG submission 129847) | Switchgrass rhizosphere microbial communities from Kellogg Biological Station, Michigan, USA - S4-5 metaG | ecosystem: Host-associated > Plants > Roots > Rhizosphere > Soil | place: USA... | reverse complement strand
GTACTTCAGTGGTTTTTCCGTTAGCCTGGGTCTGCCATGCGCGTCCATTGTAGATGATGAGTTCTCCATCCAGTGCGCCGGGCGCTCCAATCCCGAAATCTCCATGTTTTTTTAAAGCTGAAACAGGAAGGGTTGCATCGAATAATCCGCCGACAAAACTTTCCGCTGTACCATACTGATAGAGGCTGTTGTAATTTTTTGTGACCGGATCTGCGGTTGCAGAGAATTTTGCTTTCTCGGGATGAGCTGGTTTTTTGATCTGTTGGGACATCACATTCAGGGTTTGGAAGCAGCAGAATATAAATAGCAGGATTTTCATGAACAGGTGTTTTATGCAATCTATTATCTATAACGTAAAAAGTACAATTGCATATATTTAATAGGAAGAAATTAATAGTTGAATTTTTTGTAACGTAGTCATCTCTGTAACTTTTAACAGTTTGACAAATTTGCAGGGGATATCAACAATTAACTTTATTTTATTTGCATCACTGCGGCAATAGTTTCGATACCTTCAAATAAATAGGAGACCTTTACATTTTCATTTTCAGCATGCTGGTTGTTATCGTAGTTCACCAAAGGGATGGTAATCACTTTTGCAGCGAGTTCCTTTTCAAACACAAATAAAGGAAGGCTGCCGCCTGATCCAGGTGACAACACAATAGGGTATTTTACGGTTGACTGTACTGCTTTAATGACCAGTTGTGCCAATGGCATATCAATTGGCGTACGCTGTGCATTGTAGCCTGGTTCATGTGTGATTTTAATGATCTTTGCATGCTGCAGCCTTTCCTCGTCCGTGGGTTCCCTGTCAATGATGTAATACCCTTTGGATTGAATATGGTCAGTTACTTTTTGGACCTGCCGTTCAGCATCATTTCCAAGTACCATTCTGAGGTCTAGCACCGCCTCTGCCTTAACGGGAATGATGTTTGCTGCCTGTGCACCTACATTTCCGCTGGCAAAGCCATTGATGTTTAATGTTGGCAGCATCAGCGCTTGTACCAGTGGGCGCGCGCCACCTTCAGGTTCTGCCAGTCCAAGTTCTTTTTTAAGCTCGGGTTCTACGGCGGGAACTTTGCTCAGTGCCTCTTTCTCGGTTTTGCTCAGTGGGAGCACGTCGTCATAAAATCCTTTGATCATCACCTTGCCCTGTTCGTCTTTCATCCCGCCAAGTAACTGTGCCAGCATCAGACCGGGATTTGGCGCCCAGTTGCCATAATTGCCGCTGTGTAGGGGGCGTTTAGGGCCATACAGGGTGAGGGACATATTGACGTCGCCACGCACGCCAAAGGAAATGGTCTTTTTGCCGGATATATGACGGGGGCCATCGCAGATCACCCAAAGATCGGATGTAAGCCTGATTTTATATTTTCTGAAGATTACTGCAAGATTTGTGGAGCCTTTTTCTTCTTCTCCTTCAAAAAAGAATTTGATGTTGCAGCCAGGATTGATTTTGCTCTTGACCAGTGCATCATACGCATTGATGATACACATTACGCCTGCTTTATCATCAGCACTTCCGCGGCCGCTGAGGCGCCATGCCGGATCAATTTTGTCGCCCGTTTTATAATCAATGATCTTTCCGCCCTGCTCGGCAGGTGCAGTGATGAAAACAGGTTCAAATGGTTTGAGGCCCGGTGCCCATTGTTTAGGGTTAACCGGTTGTCCGTCATAATGCGCATAAAAAATAACTGTTTTTGTTGCTCCGGGTACATTCACTTCACCAAATACGACAGGGTTGCTTTTATCTGTGCTTAATAATTCGGCTTTGATGCCGCGTTTGCCCAGCATATCCCTGATAAACGCGGCATTCCGGTTAATATTTGCAGAATCTTTAGTTTCATTGGGGATGGCTACAAATTGAAGATACTCGCTAATGATATCCTGCTCATGGAGCTTTTGATAGGCGGTGATCTTCTGAAGATTTTGAGCGTTGACAGTGTTGATACCAAGAATGACCATGGCGCTGAGGAAGGGAGAGGTTAATTTCATGTTTCCGGATTTGCAAAGAGGTTGAGGCCTGTTTTTCGATGTAATATAGCTAAATATCAGTTCGATATCTCGTGCCGGATAAAAAAAGGCTTATTTGCAGCTAAACGTTTGATGTTCCTGAACCGCCATCCAGTTGTTCAGGAACGATAAAGTTTCAAAGACAATAAAATCAAACGATAGGCTTAAAACCTATATTTTTACAGATGCTAAAGCAGACTTCAGTTCATTTACTGTTTTCTCTTTCTGCTCTGCAACAAACAGTGATAGTAATATGATGAGGCCCAGGGCCAGAAATATATCAAGAACCATGGCAGAATCACGCATTTCATGGGTAACTGACTCTACAAATCCAAAGGTGAATAGACCAACAACGATTGCCAGTTTTTCCGTCACATCATAAAAACTGAAATATGAAGCGGTATCAGGTATATTCTGCGGAATATATTTTGAAAATGTTGAACGGGAAAGCGTCTGCACACCGCCCATGACAATGCCTACAAGTACAGCTGCTGCATAAAACTGATAATCTTTGGTGATAAAGTAAAAGAACCCGCATATCAATGTCCAAAAGGCAACAATAACGATCAGCACCTTTACATTACCGTATTTTTCAGAAAATTTTGCTGTTAACCAGGCGCCAAGTATAGCGACAAACTGAATAAGCAGGATAATGCTGATAAGATTTTCCTCCGGCAGGTGCAGTTCCTTTGCGCCAAAATTAGCAGCAACCAGCATAACTGTTTGTACGCCTACAGAATAAAAGAAGAAGGCAGGCAGAAAACGTTTAAGAAGCGGCATGGATTTCACTTTTCTCCAGACCTTGGCCAGTTCTTTAAAGCCGCCGGTAAATACATTATATTCATGGGATTCTGCATTGGGACTGCCTTTTGGTAAGAGATAAAAAGGGATCAGCGAAAATCCAATCCACCAGATGGCTACAATAAGGAATGACAGCCGTGCCGGCAAAGCTTCATCGGTGATGCCAAAAAGACCGGGCGCCAGTACAAATACAAAGCAGATGATCTGCACTGTAATACATCCTGCAAAGCCATAGATAAAACCTTTAGCGCTTACCGCATCCTGCTGGTCTAAAGTGGCAATTTGCGGCAGGTAGGAGTTGTAAAAAACAAAGCCCCCGCAATAGCCGATAGAGGCAAGGCCGAAACAGATCATACTAAATTCAAATGTATCCATCGTAAAGAAGAATAGCCCTGCACAGGATAAGGTTCCCAGCCAGGTGAACAGCTGCATGTACAGCTTCTTACTGCCACGGTAATCTGCAATTGATGTCAGTATAGGCAGGGAGATGACAATGATCAGATAGGATAATCCAAGAATGTAGTTGGATAAAACGGTATTGACGTATTGATGCCCAAAAAAAGTCACCATATCTCCATTTGCCTTATTCGCTGTAATGGCTACATAATACGCCGGGAATATTGTTGTTGTGATGACCATATTGTACGACTGGTTGGCCCAGTCAAACATGGACCATGCCCATATCGTTTTTTTGTTATTTTTTGCTTCCATCTGTTTTTACAAAGCAACGGACATAAATACTTTCCTGAAATACCCTAAACAGATGATATGCATCCCCTCAAATGGGGAGGTGCCATCAATTTGCATTATGAAATTTTACTGCTGAAAATCTCACTATTTGGGTTAATATTCAATTCTACTAATTAGAAATTTCAATTATTTGATCGGGATTATAGTTAATTGTGACTTTTGGCCTCTAAAACGGTCATTATTTTTCTTTAAATTGTATTATTTCCATTAAAAATGATCTTATATTGATAAACTAACAATCTTTGACATCTATTTTGAAATGTTAGCTGCTAAAAAGATTGTTTTTTATTTAAAATATTATCAATATAGCAAAAATACAGACTATTAAATATTTTTAAAGTGTAATAATTCTATTTATATCAACTATTTATGATATTGCATTTAACTATTTAAATAATTAACTGAAAACCTAACCTTATGACTAGAAGATTACTCGCTATCTGCGTAATTTTGTTGTTCTCCCTATATGGAAGGGCACAAAACCGAGTCGTTACCGGTACAGTAACGAGCAAAACAGACGGACTTCCGTTGCCAGGCGCCAGTGTGACGGTAAAAGGTACGAAGACCGGAACCCAAACAGATGCCTCCGGAACATTTAGCCTCCATATTTTAGGCCCCAATGTCATCCTCGTTTTTTCGTCTCTTGGATTTAAGACCATTGAACTTCCTGCGGCCAGTAGTAATATGCACGTCGCATTCGAACCTGACGCCAATCAGTTATCTGAAGTCGTAGTCACCGGAGCATTTGGTACGACTCAAACCTCAAGGTCAACCACGACCAATGCACAGGTGGTAAGCGGCCAGAAGTTGAATACGATCAGACAGCCTGATTTAAACAATGCCCTTGCCGGTAAAGTAGCCGGCATACAGGTAAGGAGCCAGTCAGTGGCTGCCCTGGGAAGAGAAACCGAGGTCAGGTTGCGTGGGGCATCCGGTTTCGGAACGGGATCAGGAGCGCTGTATGTGGTAAATGGTACGATCCTGCCTAATGCAAATGACCTTAACCTTGATGATGTAGAAAGTATATCTGTACTGCAGGGCCCGGCGGCAACGGCACAGTTTGGTTCTCAGGCCGCCAACGGAGCAATTGTGATTACATTAAAAAAAGGACTGAAGTCCTCGGGGGTTGGTGTCATACTCAACATAGGTGCTCAGATTGATAAAGTGTCCTACCTTCCGGATTACCAGAATATTTATGCCGGCGGCGGTGCTTCAGAGCTGATGACCTATCAATGGAAAGAGGGAGATCCGCTGGAATGGAAGGCGCTGAATGGAAAGGTATACCCTGATTATTCTGATGATGCAAGCTGGGGCCCGAAAATGGAGGGGCAGGAGTATATTCCCTGGTATGCCTGGTATCCCGGATCAAAATATTCGTACAAAACAGCATCTCTTGTACCACAACCCAATAACTCAAAGGATTTTTTCAATACCGGGGTAACGCTGAATAATTCTGTATCCATCAGTCAGGCTACGGATCGGATGACCTTCAAACTGACTTACGGTAATCAGGATGTACAGGGGCTGATACCCAATTCAAAATTAAAAAAGAATACGATTAACGTGATGGCTTCCTATGACATCACCAAAAAATTAAATATCGCTGCAGATATCAATTATGTAAACAGGACCTTGCGTGGGGAAATCAGTGATGATTATGGCAATCAGTCTACGGGATCATTTAACCAGTGGTATCACCGTGACCTGGATATGGGAATCATGAAAGAGCTAAGGGGGCTGAAATCTCCACAAGGCGAATTTGCATCATGGAACCACAATAACCCCGATGCTTATGACCCCGAAAGCCCACTCAACTTTTACGGTGGAAATTACTGGTATAACTTCTACACCTATTATGACCAGATCAATAATATCAATAACCGCGACCGGTTATATGGGAATATCCGTCTGACTTACAGGATCACGGATGATTTGAGCATCGCTGGAACTTACCGGAAACAGCAGTACAGTGAATGGGCAGAGGACAAAGTAAGCACAAGCCTGGAAACCAGCGCTACACAAACGGATGTGAAAGGCGCTTACAGTACCACAAACCTGTTCTATAACCGGGAGAATGTTGAGTTTCTGGCTATATATAAAAAAGCGCTGGGAAATTTCCTGATCAATGCAAACGGAGGATCAGATTTTTATAATTCCATGTACAAATTAAACAGTGCCAGTACAAATAATGGCCTGAGTGTCCCGGATTTGTATGCGATTTCTAACTCTGTAAGCACACCCTCCATATTAAATACCAGGAGAGAAGAGAAATACAGAGCGCTCTTCGCAAAAGCTTCGGTAGGCTACAAAAATCTAATCTTCCTTGATGCCACCGTACGAAATGACTGGTTCTCTACTTTGCCGCAGGCAGATAATTCTGTGCTATCAAAATCTTTCGGTGCCTCCTTTCTGTTTAGTGACCTGCTGAAACAGTTTGACTGGCTTTCTTCCGGAAAGCTAAGGGCTTCATGGGGAGAGATTCCTCTTGCATTGGGTACAAGCAACGACACTTTTGGCGCTTACAGGTTTCCGGGAGGTGCATATATGATCAATCAGTTCAAATGGAATGATGGATTGCTGATGACTTCGCCGGATGTGCTGACGGACCCAAAAATCTCTGGTGCAGTTTCCAGGCAGAGTGAAATCGGACTGGACCTGTCATTCCTGAAAAACAGGCTTGGTTTATCTGCTACGTACTGGCAGGGTGCAGACAAAAACTTCCCATACACACTGACGCTGAACGGGGCTAGTGGTTATTCGGGTTTGTTGACCAATATAGGGGAAATCAAAAGGGAAGGCTTTGAATTTCAACTGACGGGCCGCCCTGTTGACATCCGCAATTTCTCCTGGAATGTATCTGCCACCTGGTCGCCATTGCTTAAAAACGATATTGTTGAGCTCAGTAGGGAATATGGGATTACCAGAACAGCACGTTTGGGTGGTGTACGCAGTTCGGAACTTCCTTATTTGATTCATATAGAGGGAAAAAGATGGGGGCGTATCTATGGGAACGGAATCAAACGACATGCCAACGGACAACCGGAACTCAACGCTGATGGATCGTATGTAAATGATCCTAACGTTGATTTTGGGAGTGTCCTTCCAAAACATACAGGTGGTTTCCAGAATACCTTCAATGTATTTAAAGATTTTACGGTTGGTGCAAATATCGACTGGCAGGTGGGTGGTAAGTTCGTTTCTCTGTCCAATATGTGGGGAGCATACAGCGGTCTGATAGAAAGAACGGCAGCTACAAACGACAGAGGGCACAATGTGAGGGATGCAGTTGCTGAAGGAGGTGGTGTGCATGTAGTGGGTGAAAATGCTGCTGGACAGCCTGTCTCTTATTATGTGGCGGCTAAAACTCACTACCAGAATCTGTACAATAACAAGACTTTTGATGAATTTGTATACGACCTCACTTATGTTAAGCTGCGTGAGATTTCGGTAGGTTATAACATTCCCCTGAAAAAATTGGGCATCGGTAAATACATTCAGAATGCTAATTTTTCAGTTGTAGCCCGTAACCCTGTGCTGCTTTATTCAAAAACTAAAGATTTCGACCCTTCAGAGATCGATGCGCTTGCAGGTGAAACCGGACAATTGCCTGGTACGCGGGGTTTTGGTTTTAATTTAAGGGTAGGATTCTAATTTGGACAATAAAAGATATGGTTATGAAGACATTATATATATACACATTTGCAGGTCTGTTATTGTTCGGATCTGGGTGTAAAAAGCTGGATAATTTCGGTGACACGAACACCGATCCCGCCAATGCCGGCAAGCCGGTGCTGAGTGCGTTGCTCAGAAGCTCAACGGGAATGATCGGAACGATTGCAAGTACGAGCATTGCTGCAGATACAAACATTACAAAAGTCACTATACCGGGGGTCACCACGCCTGGTATTTATGCGCAGTATTTTGCCGAATCACAATACAATGACGTTACTTTGTATAGTTTACAGCGGCCTGCATTTACTTCTTATTACAGTACCCTCCTGAACGATTTACAGACGATTATCACTGGGAATGAAAGCAACAATATGACACAGGTTGCCAGGATCTTACAGCAGTATGTGTACTGGACTATAACTGACAGGTGGGGCGATGTACCTTACTCTGAAGCTTTGCAGGGCCTTGGCAACCTTCATCCCAAATACGATAAGCAGGAAGATATCTATAAAGGGATGACTGCTGCCATTAAAACTGCTGTTGCTGCTTTTGACAGTTCTCCGGTCAATGGGGACGTGCTTTATAACGGGGATGTTCCTTCCTGGAAAAGGCTTGGCAATTCATTAAGGATGCTGATGGCGCTGCAATTGTCCAAGAAATATCCTTCTGCCGGAGCATATGCGGCAACGGAATTTAATTCTGCCCTGAGCGATGCTGCCGGCTCTATTACGGCCAATAGTCAGAACTTTACTGCTGTTTATCCTGGAGGGAGTTTCCCGACGCCATGGTACAGTACCTACCGGCGCAAGGATCTTGGTGAAAGCAAAACCATGACTGATCTGATGGCATCGCTGACGGATACAAGGCAGGAAGTGTTTGGAGGCGCAACCGAACAGCAAACTGCAGGGAACGCAAATGAAGGCTCCACTGTGGGCATACCGTATGGCCTTGATCGGGAAAGCACCATTTTATTTACAAATAATAATCCATCCTGGGCAAGGATCTTGCGTGGCGATTTCAGAAAGCCTGCAGGCAGTATTGTCATTATCAGCGCAGCGGAGGTTGTTTTGGCCAGGGCAGAGGCCGCCAGCAGGGGCTGGACAACAGAAACAGCTGTATCCCTCTATGAAAACGGAATAGATTTGTCCTTCGCACAATGGGGCTTAAGTACCCCTGCTGCGTATAAAAATCAGCCGGCAGTAGCTCTGGGCGCAGCAGGCTCGCCTGATAATATCAGAAAGATTGCCATTCAGGAATACATTGCCTCTTATCCTGATGGTTTAAGGGGATGGAATATATGGAGAAGAACAGGGTATCCGATACTTATTCCTTCGGTTGCTGCCGTAAATGGCTCAAAGCTGATTCCAAGAAGACTGGCCTATTCGCCTGATGAGTACTCCAGCAATAAAGCTGCTGTAGAGGTAGCGGTAGCTTCATTGCCTGGAGGTGATACGCAGGATGCAAGGGTTTGGTGGGATCAGTAAATAGGTACGCCCTTTTAAAAGAGGTGTCAGTAGTATGCTGGCACCTCTTTATTTATCGACAATATTCCTTTCACTTCAATTTTTTTTATGTTTTTAACAAAATATAGAAATATATAACCGGAATAGGGTAGGTTATTCCTGTTTATTGGGGATGTTTTCATAATGTACAGTTAGTTTATTTTGCATTATAAAATTAATGTCATCAGATTTTAATTGTATTGATAAACAGGGGAAACCCTAAAAGTTTAATTTATGAAGAATAGACCACTTATTGTCGCAGGAATTATTTCTGCTTTTATCTATTTATTGTCATCCTGCGGAGATGCGGATTCGGGTGACCGCGTTTCTCTTGATGCTGCAGCAGGACAGGATACTTCTGCAAAACGCGGTGGTTACCTGGTTACGATCATGGGATGCGATGATTGTCATTCTCCAAGGATAATGGGTGCTAATGGGCCTCAGCTTGATCCGGACCGACTGCTTTCCGGTTATGATTCAACCGTCAAGGTAGTGGTACCTGATATGAAAGGTCTTCCTCCCGGATCTATTGTTGCTACAGGTGGTGGATTTACAGGTCCCTGGGGCACTTCTTTTGCGGCAAACTTGACTTCAGACGGCACGGGCATCGGCAATTGGTCTTTAGAACAGTTTAAAAAAGCACTCACTCACGGTAAATTTAAAGGTATAGATGAAGAAAGGATGCTATTTCCTCCAATGCCATGGGAGAATTATCAGCATATTGAAGAGGCAGATCTCAAAGCAATATTTGCTTATCTGAAATCCACCAAGCCGGTAAAGAATGTCGTGCCTGCCTACATGCCACCTGTAAAAACAAAATAGTAAAACTTAAAGGCTCTAAGAAAACAAGAAAGCAAATGAGGTATGGTCATTTGCTTTCTTGTTTTAGCATGTATATCTTTCTGCACCTGCTCAGATCAGGATCATCAAAGTGTTAGTTATGGATTGGTATTGGGAGGGGTTGCATTTGGAGGTAACTTCAGGCCGGAAATACCGGTAACAACTTCTTCCTCTTCATCCTTACTGTGTTTTTTCTTTTTCTTCTTGTTCCCGCCCCTGAGTTGTTCTTCCAGGAAATTATCATAATCAGTTTGCTGCTCACCTTTGAGTATGTTCCTGATGTTTTTGGTGGTTTCGTTCTGCATCCTGTAGAATTTCGCGATATCATCATCATTGAACCCACCGGTCTGCTGTTTTTTGGTCAGGGCCAATTGCTCCCTGTACATATCCATGGTATAATTATAAATGATATTCCTTTGGGTAGGGTTCATCTTTACTTTTTTATCCAGGGCCTCCATGTTTTTATTAGTTAACTCTGAAAGGGTGGGGGTCTTTTGTTGCGCTGCAGCAAAAAAAAATGTACCCAGGATCATGGACAGAATTAAAGTATATCTTTTCATTGTTTGTGTGTATTAATAAGTATTTGCTGAGAGGCCTGCACCAATTTATATGGCGCAATTTATAAAATAATCTGCAATACTTTGAAATCGCTCGTTGAATATTCAGCAGAAAATTTGCAGATCTACTTTCCTGATTATCGCTCAAAATTTTGGAGATAATTTTATTATAATGAATTTTTTCTATTTATTATGCTCTAAAATAATCTATTGATTAAATTATATGATTTTATAGAACAATATGGGTGAATCTATTTTCGTTTACTAATAAGTAAATAAATATGTAGCCCACGGTAAATAAACAAAAAGATGAAACTAAAATTTTCAGCCCAGGCAGTGATCGCAGTGACGGTCCTGATTTTTACATCCTGCAAATCACATCATGGTGACCATCCTTCACCCGGAAACGCCGATTTCTCCAGATATATAGCAGTAGGGAACTCGCTGACAGCCGGGCAGGCCGATGGAGGGCTTTATCTCGAGGGCCAGCAAAATTCTTATCCGGAAATTCTGGCGAAACAATTAAAGTCCATTGGCGGCGGTGACTTCTCTTCCCCATTTTTTAGTGCAGCACAGGAAAATGGTAGCGGATATCTGGCACTTGACGGATTTAAGAATGGTGCCCCAAATATTGTCCAGGTGAATACCAATCTTGCTATCCGTGGTCAGGATACGCTACCGGACGGGAGTCATCTGCTCGCAAAATACCAGGGGCCGCTAAATAACTTTGGTGTGGCGAGCATCAGGTTATCTGATATCACCAATACTAATTTTGGCAACCTGAATGAATTCTATGAACGGCTGCTTCCGCAAAATGCACCGGCAAATACCAAGTCATATCTGGATTTTGTGACAGAGAAACCCTTTACCTTTTTTAGCTGCTGGATAGGTAACAATGATGTGCTCCTGTATGCTGCACGTGGTGGGGCAAAGGCAGATTTCCCCACCGATAAAGCTAAATTCACATCGCTCTACACTACTTTAATTACAAGGTTAACAGCAAATGGGGCAAAGGGTGTAGTTTCTACTATTCCGGATGTAACAAAAACCGCTTATCTGACGACCTTTACACTTTCTGCTTTTCTCACAGAAATCCAAAAATCTGCCCCAACCGTAAAAGACTTGTTTATCCAGACTGCTGATCTCAGCGTAAGAGCAGCTACTTCCGAAGATTTCTTCATCTTTCCATTTGGTAGCTCAGGCCTTTTGGGCGTCAAAAATCCGGCAGGACAACCTTACGGTTTAGACCCTGCAAATCCTATTGAGGCGAGGTTTGTACTGGACAAGGCCGAGATTGCTATTGTTAAAGATTATACAGATGCCTACAATGTGACCATACGTGCTATTGCACAAGAAAAAAACCTTGCTTTATATGATGCCCTATCAGATTTTAATGATATAGCAGATACAGATGGACTAACTGAAAATGGAATAAAATTCACCAGTACTTTTATTACTGGAAATCTTTTCGGACTTGACGGGATACACCTTACCCCAAGAGGTTATGCGCATGTTGCAAACGGACTGATCAAAGTGATTAATCAAAAATACGGTGCAAAAATACCCTTAACCGATGTTTCTAAGTTCAGGGCGATAAAAACGCTGAACTAGCGGAAGCTGCTGAGTGGTGTCGAAATACCGTTTTTTTTATCTTTTTGCATCACTCAGCATTATTCTTAAAAAATCGTGGTTTTATTGGCCTGTTTAATCATAGCGTCTAATTCTTCAACACTTTCCAGCAGCATATTCAAAAGGTTTTTTAATTCACCGCTTGCATTCTCATCATGCAGCAGATGAACCAATCCCAGGATATTGGCCAATGGTTTGCGTATCATGTGCGATTGATTCATTGCGATAGAAACAAAGCGTTCCTGGTTATCTGCGATCGTTTGGTAGGCGTTGGAAAGACTAAGTTTTAGTTCACTTTGATTAGCCAACTGAAGCATTTTCTGCTTGTGGATATTGGTACTGGAGCAAAACCACATTTCAATCACACCTTCCTCATTATAATATGGTTCTGCTGTAATCATAAACCATTCCGGTGTGTTGCTGACTCCCTGGAGCCTGATTTCTCCCTGTAATGGTTTACCGTATGTAATTGATCTCAACCACATGGCCTGATATTTTTTCCGGTCTTCAATAAAGACACCTGAGAGGCCATATACATCGGTCACCCTGGAGATGCCAAAATAGTTTTTAACCCTTTCATTGACAGTTAATATTTTTCCCTTGTCGTTTGTTGTCCAGATCTGGTTGGGCGCAGAATTGAAAAGAAATTCGAATTTGCGCTTTTCCTCTTCAGCGTGTCTTTTCTTGCGCAACAGTTCATATTCATAGCTTTTTCTGTCTGTAATTTTCTGCACTGTGGCATTGATCAGAATCAGCTTGTCCTGGTCATTTTTATAACTTTCAGCATTTAAAAGCGCATCAAAACTGCCTTCGCTGTTACTGAATTTCAGACTGATTTCATTGACTATAGAATTCTGGTTTAACATAGGGTCTATGATCATATTGTAATACAGCATGCTCGATTTAGTCATAAGCGACTTAAAATTAAGCATCCTCGTATCCTGAAAGTCAATGCCTACCCATGACGCCATTGTTTTGTTAATGGATAATATTTGTCCGTCAGGTGTAAATGAAACAAATCCGCATAGCAATTCATCATACTGAAAGTCTTTCGTCAGATATTGTTTTAGTACAGAAGTTCTCATATACTGCGGGATTTAAATAAATGATTTCATGTCCAGTTTTGCTGGTCACTACCAAATCCATGTGCAAACAACACTATAACAGATCCTTCACCAATTATATTTAAGTTAATTCTGGATAAAATATGGTGTAAGTCTGGTTTATTCATAAGCGTAATTTTGTTTAAACTACAAAGTTGTGCAACAAGGCTAAAACTATTACCAATAACGTGCCTACATTCTCTAAAATGCATAAATATGCCTTTAAACATGTAATATTACAGTGATATATATAGTGACACGTATACGTTTATGATTTTTTTTAGCTCATCGATTTTTTGTACAGTTAACCTAATCCGTTTCTGAAATGAAAGGGGCCAGTCATTTCTGACCGGCCCCATGGTATTCCTAAGCATGTAACTAGTTATAAAGTAGCCATATCAATTACAAACCTGTAACGGACATCACCTTTTTCCATGCGGTCATATGCACTGTGAATATCCTTGATATCTATCATTTCTATTTCAGAAACGATGTTGTGTTCTGCACAAAAATCAAGCATTTCCTGAGTTTCGGCAATACCGCCAATACCAGAGCCGCTCAAACTTTTCCTTCCGGCCAGTAGGCTAAAGGCAGACACTTCTGCCGGAGTAGGGGGTACGCCTACGCAGATCATTGTCCCATCTGTAGACAGTAGAGAGAGGTACATGTTAAAATCATGCTCAGCAGACACTGTATCCAGTATAAAATCAAAAGTGCCCAATGCAGCTTTCACCTGCTCTTTGTCTGTAGTCACAACAAAATGGTGAGCGCCAAGTTTTTTAGCATCTTCTTCTTTTTTGGGCGAAGTACTAAGCACGGTAACCTCTGCGCCAAATGCTACACCGAATTTTACTGCCATGTGTCCTAAACCGCCCAGTCCCAGAACAGCCAGTTTATGTCCTTTGCCCACCTTCCAGTGTCTCAGTGGTGAATAGGTAGTAATACCTGCGCATAACAATGGTGCTACTGCAGCCAGGTTTAATTTTTCAGATACATGCAAAACAAATTCCTCTCTTACCACGATGGTATTGGAGTAACCGCCATAGGTTGGGGTTTTGCCATCGCGTTCCAAACTGTTATAGGTTCCGGTATTGCCTTCCAGACAATATTGTTCCAAATCTTTTTTACAGTTTGCACACTCCTGGCAGGAATCTACCATACAGCCGGTACCGGCAAGGTCACCCACTTTAAAGTTTTTTACATGGTCGCCAACTTTGACAACACGCCCCACAATTTCATGACCCGGCACCATCGGAAAAATTCCCGGAAACCAGTCGTTCTTAATCTGGTGTAAATCTGAATGGCAAACACCGCAAAATAAAATGTCAAACTGTACATCATGAGGGCCCACTTCGCGGCGCTCAAATGACCAGGCTGCTAAATCTTCGCCTGCACTTTGTGCTGCATATCCTTTTGTCTCTATCATCATTATTAAGTTAAGTTGATATAAAGGTAGGTGGTTGTTGCAACACCAGACAACAATAATCAAACAATTAATTGCAAAATTCAAACATCTTAAATAAAGATTAAAAATTAGGACGACCTATATTTTCTACGATTCGGGGTTTTATGGGGTATTATGGCGCCGATTAGTTTAGTTTAATGTTAATTCATAATATATATAATATTTAATTAGGTTATTTGATATCGTTGTGGTTATTATTTCGATAATGAACAAAATGAACGAATAGTCATCATAAGTAAGTATTTAATTTTGCGCTATCAAATCATTCTAAAGGAGCAACCTGTATATTGTTTATTATTAACTGTCAGAAACTTACATTTTATGTCGAATACTTCAGCGCAAGTTAAGCCCTTTAACCGGGTAATGTGGATTGATTATGCCAAATTTATTGGCATTGTTTTAGTTGTTTGCGCGCACCAAACCACAAACAAGGGATGGTTCGATTTCATTTCTGCATTTGACATTCCATTATTTTTTTTCCTGTCGGGCTTTTTATTTTCTTTTAAAAAATTCGATAGTTATCGTCAGTTTTTGAAGGCAAGGATAAAACAGTTGTTAGTTCCATATTTCCTTTTAAATTTCGTGGCCTATTTTTTCTGGCTGTTTTTCTTCAAAAAGTTCGATTTAATGTTTGTATCCAGCGGACCATTTTACAAGTCCTTTTTTGGGATTTTTTACGGTAATGGGTATGGCGACTGGTTAATACATTGTATAGCTACCTGGTTTATCATCTGCCTCTTCACCTTGGAAAATATTTACTTCCTTGTGTTTCGCAGACTGAAGACCACTCAAAAGTATATTGCATTACCCTTATTTCTGGTGATCTGCTGGCTGGATCGTTTATACACTCCTTTCTGGTGGCCCTGGGGCCTGGACATTGCATTTGTAGGGATTATTTTCTATGGTACTGCCAATATTTTTAAAGAAAAAGTGATTCAGCTGATACAGCTTTCGCCGCCAAAATTATTTGTGATCTCAGGACTGGCTTTTGCTGTTTTGTTATTGATATCCTCAAGTGTACATTCTGACATGAACCAGCACAGTTATGAGAATTTCAAATTGTTTTTTGTAGGTGCTTTCGCTGGAATTGTTTTTATCATAACGCTGAGCCGTTTGATTGAGGTGCTGTTGGGATACATCAGTATATTTCAGTTTGTTGCACAAAACACGCTTTTTATCATGGCTTTTCACCTCATGGTGATGAGTATTGTAAATAAATTCATACTCGATGTTTTTGATTTTTCTTCAAAAGAAATCGCTGCGAACGGTTATATTGGTGCCATAGTGGTGATCCCGACACTGATTCTTCTGATTCCCTTAATCCATCTTTGTAACAGATATTTTCCTGTTATTGTTGGAAAGCCTGCACCAGTAAAGGATATTACTCCTCCAAAAACAGAAATTGTTTTTACGCCACCTGCTTAATAGGTTAGCCCTAATGGATAAACAGCCTGGTTGTATTTCAATTACACATAAAAAAAGGCCCGAGATCAGTGATTTTGGGCCTTTTTAATGCATATACGGTGCCCGATGAGCGTTTTATTCCCTCAAGCCTGAACGGGAAAATGTGCAATCAGGAATTTAATAATTATTTATCAGGTTAAACAGTTAATTTATAGTATATTAGAGCAGTGCTGTGATCAATATTATGTTTCAGGGCATCATTACTTAACTCCGGAACTCTTCGTTATCTCTTATCAGTCACTATAAAGTTCTTAAATTATTCAGATGTATATAATAAAAAAGAGGGAGCTGACCAGCGTTCCTGTTGAAGAGCCTGCTCTTCAACAGGAGGAGGAAGAGAACCAGGCTGCAGAACTGATGATCGTCAATAAAGAGCTGGCCTTCCAGAAAGAAGAAAAAAATAAACGTACAGATGAATTGATCATTGCCAACAGGGAATTGATTTTTCAGAATGAGGAAAAAGAAAACAGGGCCGCTGAACTGGTAATCGCCAATAAAGAGCTTGCCTTTCAGAATGAGGAAAAGGAAAAAAGGGCTGCTGAGCTGATCATCGCCAATAAGGAGCTGGCCTTCCAGAATGAAGAAAAGGAAATCAGGGCTGCAGAACTCATTGTCGCCAATGAGCATTTGAAAAAGGCAGAATGTCAAATTGCAGAACTAAATATTGGTCTGGAGCACAAAATTATTGAACGAACAGCGCAGCTGGAAGCTGCCAACAAAGAGTTGGAATCTTTCTCCTATTCTGTATCACATGATTTAAGAGCGCCCCTTCGCGCAATTAATGGTTTTACTCAGATTCTTATAGAAGATTATCAGGACCAGATGGAACCAGATGCCCTGGAAATTCTTCATGAAATTGTAGGTAATTCCGGCAGGATGGGAGAGCTCATTGATAACCTGCTGGAATTTTCGCGTTTTGGCAAGCAAAATGTATCTATGGTAAATGTCAATATCATGGAAATGGTAGAATCAATAGTGTCAGGACTGCAAAAGGAAAACTCCGACAGGCAGATCAGCATTACGATACACCCGCTGCATCATATTACCGGGGATAAAAATATGTTGAAACAAGTCTTTATTAACCTGATTTCAAATGCGTTTAAATATACGGGCAAAAAGGAAGAAGCCGTGATCGAAATCGGCGCTTACGAAAATGATAAACAGTGCGTCTATTACGTGAAAGATAATGGAGCGGGTTTCGATATGAAGTATTACGATAAATTATATGGCGTTTTCCAGCGCCTCCATAGCTCAAATGAATTTGAAGGTACTGGCGTTGGCCTTGCGATTATTCAACGTATCATCAACAAACACAGCGGATCAGTATGGGCAGAAGGAGTAGTTGGCCAGGGTGCCTGTTTTTATATTTCTTTACCAGCATCCAATTAAAAATTAAACATGACAGCAGTAAAAATGCCCCATACAGACATTGAAATCCTTCTTGTAGAAGACAATAAATCAGATGCTATGCTGACGATCAGAGCATTAAAAAAACATAACCTGGGCAACAACCTGGTCCATCTAATCGATGGTGCGCAGGCACTTGATTTTATCTTCGGAAAGGGAGAATTTGAAGGAAGGGATATGGAAAACAAACCCAAGGTCATATTTCTGGATATCAAAATGCCAAAAGTAAGCGGCCTGGAAGTTCTCCGGATAATCAAAAATGATGAAAGAACTAAATTGATACCTGTAGTGATGATGACCTCTTCCAAGCAGGAAAAAGATATCATTGAAAGCCATAAGCTGGGGGTAAATAGTTATGTTGTGAAACCCGTAGGATTTGAGAATTTCTCCAAAACCATAGCTGATCTGGGGTTTTACTGGATTGCAATTAATAATTCGCCGGAATTTTAATCTGATGGTATGAACACTAAATTAAAAATACTGCATCTCGAAGATTTGTTGAGCGATGCTGAACTAGTGAACAGAACTTTGAAAAAAGCAAAGTTCGACTTCGAGAGACTGGTGGTAGATAACAGGGAAAAGTTCGTCGCGGCTTTGACTGAATTTGCCCCGGATATCATTCTTTCAGACCATTCACTGCCATCATTTAATTCCCATGAAGCCTTATCTATCTTTAAAACGATGGGCTTAAATATTCCTTTTATTTTGATCACTGCTACTGTCTCCGAAGAGTTTGCAGTTGATGTGATTAAAAGGGGAGCAGATGATTATATCTTAAAAGACAGATTGGAAAGATTACCGAGTGCACTGGCCAATGCTTTGGAAAAATTTCAGCTCCTGAAGGATCATCAAAGTATACAGGATAATCTGGTGAAGAATGAAACGCTGTTTCGCGCTTTGATAGAGAATAGTGCCGATGCAATCATTGTGATCAATGAACAGGTGGAGTTTATCTACCAAAGTCCGGCAGTTGAGCGGCTTACAGGATTCGACTTCAGTGAGTTAGTAGGTAAAAACTTTTTGGATTTTATCCATCCTGATGACCTGGAAGATTATGTGCTCTTTTTTGAACAGGTACTGCAGTTGCCGGGGATTGCCATTACCAATAAATTCAGGTTTCTTCGCAAGGATCTCGATTATATTTATACAGACGGAACCATTACTAACCTCTTACATGACAAAAATGTAAATGCCCTGGTGATTAATTACAGGGATAACACTAAAAAGATAAAAGCGGACGCCGACAAGAAAGTATTGGAAGTTTTACTGGATAAGGCCACGAGCCTTGCCCGCATCGGTAGTTATGAAATTGATCTGGTGAATGCTACATTGTACTGGTCCGGAATAACCAGACAGATACATGAAGTGTCCGATGCGTATCTTCCTACTGTTGAGTCTGCTACAAATTTTTATAAAGAAGGACGTGACAGAGAAACGATCACCGATCAATTGAATACAACCATCAGTACAGGAATGACCCTTGATCTGGAACTTCAGATCATTACTGCCAAAGGCAATGAACGCTGGGTAAGGATTATCAGTGAGCCTGATTTTATCGATGGTAAATGTGTTAAAATCAGAGGGAGTTTTCAGGACATTGATATCCGGAAACGTGCTGAACTCGAATTGCTGAAAGTTGCTGAAGAGAAAAATATGATCCTTGAAAGCATCGGTGATGGTTTCTTTACCCTTGATATGCAGTGGATAGTCACCTACTGGAATAAAGAAGCGGTAAATATTCTCAAGAAGAAAAGAGATGAGGTGCTGGGGAGGAATATTTGGGATTTATACAACAAGGAAGTTGGCACGTGGAGCTACCATAGTATGCTGAAGGCGGCCAAGGAAAATAAAGTTCAGAACTATGAATGGTACCTGGAGGACCTGAATTGCTGGCTTGATATGACTGTATATCCATCTATTCAGGGTTTGTCTATCTTCTTCAAAGATATTACCGAACGCAAGTTTAGCGAGATTGAACGGACAAAAATGGTATCAGATCTCTTAAAGCGCAACAATGATCTGGAACAGTTCTCTTATATTATCTCGCATAACCTCCGTGCTCCAGTCGCAAATATCATTGGTCTGGCTAAGGAGCTCATCAGAGGTCAAACAGTCCAGGGAGAGAGCAGGCAATTAGTGGATTACCTGCTTTCTTCTACAACAAAGCTGGATAATGTCATTATAGACTTAAATGCAATTCTACAGGTTAAGCGTGAAATTACGGACATTAAAGAGACGATCGTACTTTCAAAGCTGCTGGAGGAGGTTTTAACGTATCTGCCAAAACTGATCAAACAACAGAAAGTGAAGTTCATTATCGACTTCAGTGCTACAGATGAACTGTGGACT
>Ga0163161_10001185_pt1 | contig 19586 bp, 16 predicted proteins | sample S45metaG_FD_129847 | JGI IMG/M metagenome (GOLD analysis project Ga0163161, IMG submission 129847) | Switchgrass rhizosphere microbial communities from Kellogg Biological Station, Michigan, USA - S4-5 metaG | ecosystem: Host-associated > Plants > Roots > Rhizosphere > Soil | place: USA... | reverse complement strand
GCTGGTTTCTACATTAGGCTTTGCCCAGAATATAGAAGTTAGTGGAAAAGTAAGCGAAGTGGCAACCGGATTACCAATGCCCGGAGTAAATGTCACTGTAAAAAATTCAACCACGGGAACGGTAACCGACATGGACGGAAATTATTCCATCTCGGCGCCTAAAGGGGCAACACTTGTCTTTACGTTCATTGGATTTAAACCTCTTGAAACTGCAGTTACAGGCCCAACTGTAAACGCAAAATTAGAAGAGGACGCCAAAACCCTTGACGAGGTTGTGGTTATTGGGTACGGTTCTCAAAGGAAAAAGGAGATTACCGGCGCTGTAAGTGTTGTAGATAGTAAAACACTTGAGCAGCTTAGACCTGTAAAGGTAGAACAGGCGTTACAGGGTACCGTTGCAGGTGTTAATGTAAGCACACAATCTGGTGCGCCGGGTGCAAACCTTACCATACGTATTAGAGGTGTAGGTACAAACGGAAACCCGGACCCTACTGTTATTGTAGATGGTTATGTGCTCAACAACTCTCAGGATCTTGGATTGATGAATCCTAATGATATTGAGAGCATTACTGTACTTAAAGATGCGCAGGCAGCTATTTATGGTACTATTGGGGCTAACGGGGTTATACTTGTTACCACTAAAAAGGGGAAACGTAACAGCAAGACACAATTCTCTTACAATACTTATACAGGTTTTCAGGAGACATCTAAAAAGATGAACCTGCTTAACGCTACAGAATATGCACTATTACTTAACGAAAGTTATGCTAATGGCGGACAAAACATCCCTTTTCCAAACGTATCAGGTTTAGGTAAAGGCACAAACTGGCAGGACGAAGTATTTGACAAAGGTGTTGCCATTGTAAACCACGACATGAGCATATCAGGTGGAGGCGAAAAAATGACATACAACGTTAGCGGTTCGCACATTGACCAGGGCGGTATTATAGGTGGCTATAAATCTAATTTCCTTAGAAATAATGCACGTATTTCTCTTACCGCAGACCTTTCAGACAAATTAAAACTAAATACAAACCTTGCTTACACACAATTTGACAGAAGGTCGTTTAATGAAAATGTACTTGGTTCGGTTTTATTTAATGCTATAAATACACCTTCAATTTATACGCCGCGTGATGCAAACGGAGAATTCACTGTGCTTCCATCCGGAAATGGTAACCCGGGTAGTAACCTTGGTATTGAGATCATCAACCCATTAGCCCAAATTGCCAATACGTACAATGACTATAACTTTAAAAAGCTTAACGGTACAATAGGGTTAGACTATGAAGTTATTAAAGATCTTGTAGTTACTAACCGTATAGGTTTTAATACTCAAAATGCAAGACAAAGAATATTTAACAAACAAGTAAGCTACGGCGGTAAAGTTTTTGATAATCCGCGCAGCAGCGTAAATCAGAATTCTTTTCAGGATAATGATTACACATACGACTTGTTTGCTACTTATAAGAAATCCTTTAACGAAGCGCATAACTTTAGCGTAACAGCGGGTATGACTGTATTTAGATCCTACGGTGAAGGCTTGTATGCTACAGGCTTTGATGTACCTAACAACGATATAAAATTTGCCGACATCAATCTTACGACAGGCCTCTCTGAAGCAAAATCTAACGGATCATATGCTTATGACAACAGGAGACTTTCTCATTTTGGGAGAATACAATATGACTATAAAGGAAGATACCTTGTTTCAGGTATGCTAAGAAGGGATTCATCTACACGTTTTGGCCCTGCGAACAGGGTTGCTTATTTCCCTTCTGTAACAGGTGGTTGGGTAATTTCAGACGAGGCATTTTATGGCCAGCCTAAAGGTGTAAGCTTTGCTAAATTAAGAGCCAGTTACGGTGTACTTGGAAGTGATTTATTAGACAGGTCGAGACCATACCTTGGACTTCTAGATGGAGAAGCCACTTATCTTTTTGACAACCAACTTGTTCAGGGCGCCGCAATAGGCGGACTTGCAAATCCTGATCTTAAATGGGAAGAAGCAAGAAAATTTGACGTAGGTCTTGATTTAAAACTTGCTAATGACAAACTTGATTTTACTGCTGATTATTTTATTGACAGAAGAGAAAACCTTCTTATCCAGAACATTCCAATATCTGGTATAATAGGTACCAATGGGCCGGGCGGACAAAATCCTGTTAAAAATGCAGGTGGTATAGAAAATAAAGGTTTTGAATTTGCACTTACCTATACTGATAAAATAGGGGATGATTTTAACATCCGTGCAAGCTACAATGTTACTTTCATCAAAAACAATGTGTATGAGGTAAATAATGGTACCGGTTATACTGAAGGTGGAGGTTTTGGTGTAGGACAGCCTGCAATGACAAGGATGGAAGTCGGTCAGCCTCTTGGATATTTCTACGGTTACAAAACTGATGGTATCTTCCAAAACCAGGCAGAAGTAAATGCACATCCTTCGCAGGCGGCGCTTGGTGCAGCTGCACAACCTGGAGACATCAGGTTCAAAGACGTAAATGGCGACGGACAGATAACTACTGCCGACAGGACTAACCTTGGCGACGCTATTCCAGATGCTACAATGGGCTTTAACCTTCAGCTAAACTACAAAGGATGGGATTTTACATCTTACCTTTTCGCTTCTTTAGGTAACGACATGGTAAGAAACTATGAGAGAACTACTCCTGATATCAACAGGTCAAACTACGTTCTTGACAGATGGCATGGTGAAGGCACAAGCAATACTGTACCAAGGGTAACTACGGGAGCTACTACAAACAATATTTTCTCTGATTATTTTGTTGAAGATGCTTCATACTTGAGAATTCAAAATGTACAAATAGGTTATTCTTTTAAAGAAGAAGCTATAAAATCAGTTGGTATTACTAAATTAAGGCTATACGCAGCTGTAAACAACCTGTATACTTTTACTAAATACAGAGGTTTTGACCCGGGCGCTACAAGCAATTCGCCTTTATCTTCAGGGATCGATTACGGTTTCTATCCGGTTCCAAGAACGTATATGTTAGGTTTAAATCTTAATTTCTAAAAAATGAAAAGAACAATTATAAAAGCTATTTTAGCTTTCACAATAACAGTCTCTCTTTCTGTTTCATGCAGCGACGATTTTGTACAGAAAGAAGCAGTGTACTCTATAGGGTCTGATAATTATTTTAACTCGGAAGAGGAATATTACAAAGGCCTAATTGCCGCTTATGACATCCTGCAGTCAACTTATGTAAACGTTATCCTTGGCGAGATCGCTTCAGATAATACATTCTCAGGTGGTGCAGATGCTAACGACGTTATCGGGTGGCAGCAGGTAGACGAAATGGCACACACATCTGTAAACTCTAACATACGCGATGTATGGAACTGGATGTTTGCAGGTGTAAACAGGGCAAGTTATATTCTTGAGTTTAAAGATAAAACTGATTTTGAAGGCAAAGCGCAAATTATTGCCGAAGCACGTTTTCTTCGTGCTTACTACCAGTTTGAACTTGTAAAATGGTTTGGCGGCATACCTATGAAAGGTGATGCTCGATTTGAGCTTGGTGACGAAACTACAATACAAAGGTCTCCGGTAGCAGATGTATATGCTGCTATAGAGAACGACCTTACACTTGCCATTGCAGATCTTAACCCAGTTGCACCACAGGTAGGCAGGGTTACCAAAGGGGCAGCTCAGGCGCTTCTTGGTAAAGTATACCTGTTCCAGGGCAAATATGACCAGGCAGGTCCAATGCTGGATAATGTGATTAACAGCGGAATGTATCAGCTTGCTAAAGAATCTAACGCTGCTGCTAAAGATAAATACAGCAACCTGTTTGAGGAAATTGCAGAAAACGGTATCGAATCTGTATTTGAAGTTCAGTACACAGATGTTGAAGGCGCAGGATTTGGATGCCTTCAGTGTTCTGAAGGTAATGTAGCCGTAGGTTTCAGTGGGCCGAGAAGCTACACAGGACCAATGTTTACTCCTGGTTTCAGCTTTAACGTACCTACTCCAGCAGGTGTAGCTATATTTGAAGATGGCGACACAAGAAGAGATGTAACGATTCTTGACATGCCAAAATGGATTGCGGCTAATCCTGGTGCAGGTTATGTGCCTGCTTACAAAGACACAGGATACTTTAACCGTAAATATATACCTAGAGTAAGAAGGGATGAAGCTGCGGGAGACCGTAACCTTACTAATCCTAACAACTACCGCGCTATACGCTATGCTGATGTATTGTTAATGGCTGCTGAAGCATTTAGCCAGACTAACAATGCCGGAAAAGCGCAGAGCTATGTTAATGAAGTAAGAAGAAGGGCTTTTGGTAATAATAATCACGACATTACCTCTTCGGGAGCACAGCTAACACAGGATATCCTTGACGAAAGACAAAGAGAACTTTTTGGCGAAGGCCACAGATTCTTTGACCTTGTAAGAACAGGGCAGGCAGCAGCTAAAATACCTGGCTTTGTAGCGGGTAAAAACGAACTGTTTCCTATTCCTTTTGAAGAAATCAGGTTCTCTAACAATCTTTGGGAGCAAAATCCTCAATACACAAACTAAAAGATCATGAAAAAAATTAAGATACTTCTCACGTTAGTTATCGGTATGGCGATTTTTGGCTGTACAGTAGACGAAAACGACAGCCTGGGCGATGTTACTAATGGCCCCGCCCCTACTAACATATCGGGTTTATTTACCATCACCCAGGACAATACAGGCCTAGTAACCATTGCTCCGCGCGGTGAAGGTGTAGGTTCTTACGATGTATATTTTGGCGACGGTACAGAGCTGCCGGGTAAGGTTATGGCCGGCCAAAAGATTACACATAATTATGCCGAAGGCAGCTATGATGTAAAAATTGTTGGAACATCTGTAAACGGTAAAACAGCAGAGTATACGCACAACCTTGATGTAACTTTCAGGGCTCCTGAAAATATTGCAGTTACAATCTCTCAGGTTACAGGTGATACTTTTTCTATCAACCTATCTGCAAAAGCAGATTACGAAGCTTTCTTCGAAGTTTGGTTTGGAGAAAATGAAGGCGAAGAGCCTGTGCAATTTAACGAAGGTGAAACCATTACACACAGCTACACTGCAATCGGTACTTATACCGTTAAAGTTGTGGCTTACAGCGGTGGTGCAGCTACAGCTGAAACTACTCAGGATGTAACTATTGTTAATCCGTTATTACTGCCGTTAAACTTTGAAAATGCAACGCTTAACTACGCATTTTCTGATTTTGGAGGTTCTACTACAAGCGTAATAGATAACCCAAATCCGGCAGGCATCAACACAAGCGCCAAAGTGGGCAGGCATACTAAAAACCCGGGCGAAGTTTGGGCAGGTACAGCAATACTTATTGACGAGGTTTTTGATTTTTCAAGCAAAAACAGCTTTAGGATAAAAGTATGGTCTCCTGCAGCAAATGTTCCTGTTACTGTGAAAATTGAAAACGCAGGAAATGCAGATATCAATTTTGAGAAACAACAGCTTACCACAGTAGCTAACGAATGGGAATACCTTACGTTTAACTTCTCTGATGTAAATCAATCTCAGCAATATTCAAGGTTAGTTCTTTTCTTTAACCTTGGTACAAGTGGTACAGGTGAGAATTATTACTTTGACGATGTTGAACTGATCAACACTATCAATCCTCTTCCTGTAACATTTGAAGAGCCCATAGCCATTAACGGATTTGGAGCTGCTCAGGGATCTATCGTTGCAAATCCTGATGCTTCAGGTATCAATACAAGTGCTAACGTAGGTACAATGCTTAAGCCGGTAGGTTCTGAAACCTGGGCAGGTGTAGCAATGCCACTTATAGCTCCTGTGGATTTCTCTGTGCAGAAGAAAATTAAGGTTAAAGTATGGTCTCCAGAGGCAGGCATACCGGTATTGCTTAAGTTTGAAAAACACAATGATAACAGTGTGGCGATGGAAAAAACAGCTACAACAACTGTTGCCAATGCCTGGGAAGAGCTTACTTATGATTTTGATGGTTCTATAGATAATACCGTAGATTATCAAATGGTTGTGTTGTTCTTTAACTTTGGAGTTTCAGGTAATGGATCAAACTACTATTTTGACGACATAAAACAAGCTAACTAAGACTATGAAAAAGAATTTAAATACAATAGCAAAATTCCTGATGCTGCTTATACTGGTAAGCAGCTGCCAGGAAGACGACAAGACCTTTGGCGTTCTTGTAACCCCTACAAATCTTACCATTACGGCAGAGCTGGTGGGTAAAGATGCAGAAAATCCAGACGGAGACGGAACAGGAAAAGTAAACCTAAAAGCAGTTGCAGACAATGCTTCAAGCTACAAGTATTTTTTTAGCGATGATTCTAATGCGAACTCACCTTCAGGTGAGCTTACCAAGCAGTTTACAAAAAACGGAGTAAACACCTACACTGTTACTGTCGTTGCGTATGGTACAGGAGGTAACTCAACTACTGCATCTATTGATGTTACGGTCTTAAGTAACTTCTCTGACCCGCAGGCTGTACAGTTCTTAACCGGCGGAGGTACTAAAACATGGTACTGGGCTGCGGCTAAACCGGGACACCTTGGAGTAGGCCCTAACGATGCTTCAGACAACGGCTACATACCACAATACTATGGAGCAGCCCCGTTTGAAAAGGCAGGCGCAACTTGCTTTTATCAGGAAAAACTTGTTTTCACTCAGGATGGCGATGCAATACGCTATAAACTTGACACTAACGGAAGTGTTTTCTTTAACGCTTCATTCAACAGTGTAGGCGGAAGCACAGCACCAGATGACCAGTGTTTACCTTATGATACCTCTGCTACTAAAACAGTTTCATTAGGCCCGTCAAGCTCGCTTGTTCCAGCCGATAAGAAACGAGGTACTGCAATGAACTTCTCTGACGGTGGTTTCATGGGATACTATATTGGTACATCTGACTATGAGATACTTTCTATAACAGATACCGAAATGCACGTAAGGGCGGTAATGGGCGGTAACCCTGCGCTTGCATGGTACCACATCTTTACAACTCAGGATCCTAACGCAGCAATACCTACTGACCCTGACTTCACTAATCTTTTATGGGAAGACCAGTTTAATACAGATGGTGCTCCGGATGCTACTAAATGGGTTTCTGAAATTGGCACTGGCCAAAACGGCTGGGGTAATAACGAAAAACAATATTACAGAGCAGAAAATGCAGTAGTACAGGGCGGTTCGCTTAAAATTACTGCAAAAGCAGAAAACTTCCAGGGGAGCGAGTATACCTCTGCACGTTTAAAAACAGAAGGGCTTTTTGATTTTAAATATGGAAAAGTAGAGATAAGGGCTAAACTGCCAAGTGGCAGCGGAACCTGGCCTGCTTTCTGGATGCTTGGTGCAAATTATCAGACTAACGCATGGCCTGCCTGCGGTGAAATAGATATTATGGAACACGTGGGTAATAATCAGGACCATGTATTGGGTACGCTTCACCTACCTGGTAACTTTGGCGGCAACGGAATAAGCGGCGCCACTACGGTAGCCGGCCTTGCTGACGATTTCCATACATATACACTTATATGGAGCGATACAAAGATCAACTGGTATATAGATGGAGTTAAATTCCATACTTATAACAATACTGCCGGTACACCATTTAACGCTGATTTCTTCCTGATATTCAACGTGGCGATGGGTGGTAACCTTGGCGGAACGATTGCGCCTGGCTTTGTGTCATCAACTCTTGAGGTTGATTACGTAAAAGTTTTCCAATAAAAACATTCTGCATCTATTCTAAAATTCAATACCGATAGTAAGGAGTCCTGCATATGCGGGACTCCCTCCTATTGGCTTTTTAAAAAATTATAATGAAATATAATTTACCCAAATATATCCTGCCCGCACTTCTTGCCATAGCATTTGGCTGCAGTACGGCAAAACAGGATATACCTTCATCTCCAAAAAATAAAACCTCTATAGACCGCAAAGTAGATTCATTGCTCAGCCTTATGACCCTCGAAGAAAAAGTGGGCCAGATGAATCAGTACAACGGTTTTTGGAATGTTACGGGACCGGCACCTAAAGATGGTTCGGCCGCAAAAAAATATGAACATCTTAAAAAAGGATGGGTAGGCTCCATGCTTAATGTAAAAGGTGTAAAAGATGTAAAAGCATTACAAAAAATTGCCGTAGAAGAAACCAGGCTGCATATACCTGTAATTTTTGGCTACGATGTTATCCATGGATACAAAACCATAAGCCCTATTCCCCTTGCCGAAGCTGCAAGCTGGGATCTTGAGGCCATACAAAGATCGGCTGAAATTGCCGCAGCAGAGTCTGCCGCATCCGGCCTTAACTGGACATTTGCCCCTATGGTAGATGTTTCACGCGATGCCCGCTGGGGCCGTGTTATGGAAGGTGCAGGAGAAGATACCTACCTAAACAGCGTTATCGCCGCCGCACGTGTAAAGGGTTTTCAGGGCGATCTGGGCGAATTTAGCCTTGCTGCCTGCGTAAAGCACTTTGCCGGATATTCTTTTGCTGAAGCAGGCAAAGACTACAGCACGGCAGATATGAACCGCAACACGCTGCATAATGTTATCCTCCCTCCTTTTAAAGCCGCCGCAGATGCCGGTGCGCTTACGTTTATGAATTCATTTAACGATATAGATGGTATCCCTGCCACAGGAAATACCTACTTACAAAGAGATATACTTAAAAAAGAGTGGAACTTTGAGGGTTTTGTAGTATCAGACTGGGGCTCTATGGGCGAAATGGTAGGCCATGGCTATGCAAAAGACCTGAAACAGGCTGCTGAAATGGCAGCGAATGCCGGAAGTGACATGGACATGGAATCATCCGGCTACATAGAACACCTTTCAGTACTGGTACGCGAAGGCAAAGTATCTGAAGACAAAGTAAACGATGCGGTGCGCCGTATCCTTAAAGTTAAATTTCAGCTGGGATTATTTGATAATCCATACAAATACTGCGATGAAGCCCGTGAGGCTGCTACCGTGGGCAAAAAAGAGTTTCACGACGGCGTGCTTGATGTTGCAAAAAAATCTATTGTACTGCTTAAGAATGAAAAGAACCTTCTTCCGTTAAAGAAACAGGGACAAAAAATTGCTGTGATTGGTGCATTGGCTAATGACAAAACAAGCCCTTTAGGAAGCTGGAGAATAGGTGCCGATGATAACACAGCAGTATCGGTACTGGAAGGCCTGCGCGAATATAAAGGCAATCAGCTTACGTATGCAAAAGGCTCTGATGTAGTTTTAGGGAATCCGCAATTTGTGGTAGAAACAAAAATAAACATGACCGATAAAAGCGGTTTTGCCGAAGCGATTGCAACTGCAAAATCTGCCGATGTAGTGATCATGGTGCTTGGAGAACACGGCCTGCAGACAGGCGAAGGCCGCAGCCGTGCCGAACTTGGCTTACCAGGTGTGCAGCAAGAGCTTTTAGAGGCTGTTTATAAAGCTAATCCAAATGTTGTGCTTGTACTTACTAACGGAAGGCCGCTGGTTATTCCGTGGGCAGCACAAAACGTTCCTGCTATAGTAGAAGCTTGGCATTTAGGTACAGAGAGCGGTCACGCCATCGCACAGGTATTATATGGTGATTACAATCCAAGCGGTAAACTACCTATGACTTTTCCAAGGGCGGTAGGGCAGCTGCCGATGTACTACAATCACAAATCTACCGGAAGGCCAGGCGGCGATGCGCCTACAGAGAGTGTTTTCTGGTCGCATTATGGCGATATAGACAACTCCCCTGTTTACCCTTTTGGTTACGGACTGAGCTATTCTAAATTTGAATACGGAAAAGTAAAGCTTAGTGCAGGTTCTTTTGGCAAAAACGGAAAGATAACCGTTAGCGTAGATGTAAAGAATAACAGTACTGTAGATGGTAAAGAAGTTGTTCAGTTATATATCAGAGACCTGTTTGGGTCTGTTACCCGTCCTATTAAGGAACTGAAAGGTTTTGAACTGACCGAAATAAAAGCAGGACAGACAAAAACCGTAACCTTTACCATAGACGAAAAAACAATTGAATTTTATACTGCCAATAATAAATGGGAGGCCGAAGCGGGTGACTTTAAAATCTTTGTAGGCGGGGATTCTGCTACAAAGAACGAGGCATCATTCACTTTCACTAAATAAGACGACACATGAAAAGAATAGCACTACTGCTTCTTGCAACAGGTACGATAGCCTCTGCACAGGTAAAAAAAGGCAAACTGATATGGGAGGAGAATTTTGACGGCAAAAGCCTGAATGAAAAAATTTGGAACTATGAGCTTGGCGATGGCTGTCCTAACGTTTGCGGATGGGGCAACAACGAACGCCAGATCTATACCAAGACCAATCATGAGCTTAAAGACGGTAAGCTTATAATTACCGTGAAGAAAGAGGGCGATAAATATACCTCAACCCGAATTACAACAGCTGGAAAAAAAGAGTTTAAATACGGCTACATGGAAGCCCGTGCAAAACTGCCCGTAGGCCAGGGAATATGGCCTGCCTTCTGGATGCTGGGCGGTAACATAAAACAGGCGGGCTGGCCTCTTGCAGGCGAAATAGACATACTTGAATATGTAGGCAAAGAACCTGATATGGTCTATACTACGTTACATACAAAAGCCAATCACGGTGATCATGCCAGTTCAAAAAAAACGTTATTCCCTGATATTGAAGACGGTTATCATACGTATGGTGCCAACTGGACAGCTGAGTACATTGAATTTTTTGTAGACGGAAAATCGGTTTACAAATTTGAGCCGAAAGATAAATCCGTAGAGGTATGGCCATTTAACCAGCCGTTTTATTTTATAGTAAATACCGCTGTGGGCGGCAACTTTGGCGGTCCTGAAGTTGATGATAACATTTTTCCGCAGGAATTCATCGTAGATTACATAAGAGTCTATGCAAACTAACAATACTTGTTTGATGTTGGGTTAGTACGGAAAGAAGGTTTTGCAAGGTCCTTCTTTATTTCACCATCAAAAAAAAATCCCATCAGCCGCGGCTGATGGGATTTTATATTTTCATAGGGAACAAGTCTTACTGTTGTTCTTCCCTGTCGTCTCCTGTAATTTGGCCTTCGGGAATTTCGGCGCCTGCATACAACAGTTGTCCGTCTTTCTTAAGGCTGTATTTTTTTTGCTGTTCAAGCAGCCAGTGTTTGTTTTTATAAGGAGCATTTTTGCCATCCCTTTCAAGCAATATCGGGTCATCAGTTTCCGGCAGGAATAATTCTGCCTTGTCTCCCCCATCAGCTTCAAAAACTACAAAGGCACTGGTTACTGCACTTTCATCTTTAAGTTCGTCGATGGTATTAAGGCGATAGCCCTCTTCTATAGGCCTGATACAATCTTTCCTGAGTTTAGACCACCTGTAGCCAGCTGACGTCACACAGCCGTGGGCATCTTTAACAGTACCTAAAACTACATTTTTACCGGTTGTATTAACATCTACTTCGTCGCGTTTGCGGTCCTTCAATATCTGATCGCACGAGCTGACAAACAATGCAGCGGCCAAAAGTAAAACCAGTTTTTTCATGCATGGAATTTATTAAGGATAGCTAATGTACAAAAAATATTAATATGGCTTGAACTCATATAAAACAGTATCTGCTCTTTCAAAAGATACAGATCCATCCTCTTCAATAAAATATTTCAGGATAACTTCTCCCCAGCGCAGGCCGTTAGAAAAATCGGCTATAACCCATCGGTGATTTAAAACCCTTATCTTGGCTATAGAGAACGGTTTACCGTCCATTGCAGGATATCCTATAAGCGGATTTCCGCCTGGGGTTATATTTTGTTTATAGATCTCGTCCCTCACTTTTATGGCGATGGCAGTTACATCCTGTCCTGCAAAATATTCTTTTGCATTAACGTCGTTCTCAAGTGTAAAATAATTTTCATTGGCCATCTTAACCTTTTCAGCCTTAAGGCTGTCTTTATCTGCTTTTACTTTAGTTTCCATTGCAGTTACACGCTCCTGTTCGTATTTCTGTTTACCTGTAAAGAACATATAGGTAAACACGTTGATAAGCAGCGAAAAAATAAAAAGGTATAAGAATAAATTCTTTTTCATTGTGTGTAGAGCTTATATAGTTATTTGTAGATTATCGTAGGCTAAAAATACATTTTCAGGAAGTTTTTTCTGCACTTCGGCATGAAAGCCCATTAAGGCGCTTATATGCGTAAGGTAGGCACGTTCGGGTTTCACCAGTTCAATAAAATCCAGCGCTTCCTGAAGGCTGAAATGTGTATTATGAGGCTCTTCACGCAATGCACTTACCACCAGCACCTTTACGCCTTTCAGTTTTTCAACTTCTGCCGGTGCGATGGTCTTAGCATCCGTGAGATAAGCAAAATCGCCTATCCTGTAGCCAAAGATGTCAAGGTCGCCGTGCATTACCCCTATTGGCACTATTGTCTGGCCTTTAAGTTCAAAGCTATGTCCTTCTTTTACCTCGTTTATGATTACCGCCGGTGCGCCCGGATACCTGTTTTCTTCCTCAAATATATATTCAAAACGTTTTTTGAGGCTTTCTATTACACGCTGTTGTGCATAAATAGGCATATCGCCCTGCATGAAAACAAAAGGGCGTATATCGTCTATACCGGCTGTATGATCAGAATGTTCGTGGGTAAAGAGTATGCCGTCAAGCTTAACGCATTTTGAGGTAAGCATCTGCTGGCGAAAGTCGGGGCCGCAGTCTATAACGTACGAGGCATTGTCCCACTGTATCCAAACCGATACACGCAGGCGTTTATCATGGGGGTCGTTACTGAGACATACAGGATGAGTGCTCCCTATTACCGGTATGCCCTGCGATGTTCCTGTGCCTAAAAACCAAACTTTCAAAATAGGGTTATTTTTTACAAAAATAACATTATTTGTTTTATAAAATGTACTGAATGCCTAACTTTGCGATATATTCACTTTTTGCTATGAAATTAACTGATGACGACATAACCCTAAAGGGTGACAGGATAATTGAGCATGTGCCTTCTATAAAAGATAAAGCATTGCGCATTAACCTTAATGCAAACATTTACGGAACCTTTTCGGAAATTGGTGCAGGACAGGAAACTGTGCGCCACTTTTTCAGGTCCGGCGGGTCATCAGGAACTATTGCAAAAGCGATGTCGGCTTATGACAAAGATTTTAGCGACGCCATTTACGGCGTTGAGGAAGACGGACGCTATGTAACCGAAAGCCGCCTTAAAAAAATGCTAAGCCACGAGGTAAGAATTACCGAAGACAGGCTTAAACGCGACAAGCATCCTAATAAAGTTTTCTTTAGCTACGCCAATACGGTTGCTACGATAGATTTTGCCAAGCAGTTTAAAGGCCACGGATGGGTAGGAATCCGCTATCAGGTAGAGCCTGATGAAGATTACAACGAAATTACACTGCACATACGCTTTAAGGAAACCGATGCACGCCTTCAGCAGGAAACACTGGGTATACTGGGTGTAAACCTTATTTATGGTGCATTTTACAAATACAACGATGCCAAGAAACTTTTGCGCTACCTGTACGACCATCTGGACAAAGACCAGCTGGAAATAGATACCATAAACTTTTCGGGGCCGCGTTTTGCCGATGTAGATAACAGGCTTATGAGCCTTCAGCTGGTTAAGAACGGAATGACCGATGCCGTAATGTTTGACCCGCAGGGCCATAACGTACTGCCGGCTTCTGTACTTTACAAGAAAAACATTCTTGCTCTTAGGGGTAGTTTCCGTCCGGTTACAAAGGTAAACATGGACATGTATGAGAAGTCATATAAAATGTTCCTTGAAGAAAATAAGGTAGACAGGGATAAAGCACTTGTGGTATTTGAGATCACGCTTTCTAACCTTCGTTCTGAAGGCGAAATTGATGAGCGTGACTTTATGGACCGTGCCGAGCTGCTTTGCTCGCTGGGACAAACTGTAATGATATCTAACTTCCAGGAATATTACAAAGTGGTTGAATATTTCTCAAGCTACACTAAAGCCCGTATGGGACTTGCCATGGGTGTAAGCAATCTTGTAGATATTTTTGACGAGAAATATTACCGACACCTGAGCGGCGGTATACTTGAGGCTTTTGGTAAGTTGTTTTACCGTGACCTTAAAGTATTCGTATACCCTATGAAAGATGAAGAAGGACAGGTTATAGACTCTGAAAACCTAAAGGTGCATCCGCGAATGAAAGAGCTCTATAAGTTCTTTAAATTCAATGGTAAGGTAATTGACATTGAAGATGTAGACCCTGACAATCTTGATATCTTCTCTCGTGAAGTACTTAAAATGATAAACAAAGGCAAATCAGGCTGGGAAGAGATGCTGCCGCCGGGTATTGCAGAAGTGATAAAGGAAAATCATTTGTTTGGTTACGATCCTAAAAAATTGATAGAGCAGCCGTAAGGCTGCTCTATGCTTTTACTATTTGTTATAGATTGCACCAAGCTCTCTGGCAAATTCTGCAAACTTTCGGTGTCCGTAAACATTAGCTTTATCAGCATGATATTGTTCCCATATATCTCCCTTACCTACTGCCCTGCCCATTTCGGCAAAATTATCGGCCATGTGCTGAGAGAAGCCTCCCTGCATGATACCCTGCTTCAGTTGTTCGTCGTCAAACACGACCCACGGTAAATTTGGCTTACCAAGCGCATTTCCTAACGTTTGTGCAAGTTCGCCTCCCGTTAATTCATCGCTCACTACATATTTGATCTGCTTACCCCTGAAAGACAAAGCATCAAGAGCCTGGGCAGCAGCATCGGCAATATCATGAGGATGCGTCATGGCAATAACCGCAGAAGCTTCAAAGTTATTGCCCATGAAGCCCATACGCTGAATCATACCCACGCTGCCGTGCTGGTTAGTATAAAACATACCCGGGCGCAGGTGCAGTACATTTATACCTTCAAGCTCGTTAAGCCTCCTTTCAGAATAGTAAAACGCACTTGATGGCCCGTTGCCTTCAGGGCTCTGTGCCCCTATCCCACTCAGGTTGGCCACATATTTTACACCTGTAGCTTCTATAGCACGAGCATAGATATCAGACAATGTCTTCATTTCTGCCTTAAGGTCGTTAGTCTGTGCATTAGGGGGTATCATTACATACACGGCATCGACACCTGTAAACGCCTTAACAACAAAATCGTGATCGTATAATGACCCGACCGCCGGAATTGCGTTAAGCGCTTCTATCGCCGAAGCTTTGTCGGGGTTTTGTGTTATTACTGTAACTGCATGTCCTTTTTGTATCAATTGTTCTGTAAGCCTTTTGCTTATGTTGCCTAAAGAACCTGTAACTGTAATTTTCATTTGTTTTTTAAATTTTAATTAATGATGGAACAAATGTATATTTGTACTTACTTTTATACAAGTACTTACCCTAAAGTATGTATCTATGACACAAATTAAAGAAAGCTCTACCATACAGGAAAACAAACGTTTTGCCCACGAGGAATGCCCTGTAACCTATGTTATGGAAAAGATAGGCGGTTACTGGAAACCAATCATTTTGTTCCACCTGCTAACGGGGGCGAAAAGATACGGAGAATTGCGTAAGGCCATCCCTGCAATTACAGAAAAAATGCTGATACAGCACCTTAAGCAGCTGGAGACTGATAACCTGGTTGTCCGCACGGCACTGCCGGTTGTACCGCCGCATGTTACCTATAGCCTAACTGAAATGGGCAGTGCTTTAGGCCCTGTGCTTTACGGAATGGGAGAATGGGCCATTAAAGACAGTATGGCCAACAACAAACCTTTCTTTAAAGATTTGAAAGATTTTCCGAAACAGGGAGTCTAAAAACATCTCTTATGAGCTGTGTGTATTAAATCTTACATCTAAACAATCCTTCCTACGTAAAACAGCATAATCAAAAATAATTAAAACAGGTATTTTTACGTAAAGCCACGCCACCGCTATGTTTTAGCTTTGTACTACCAACTAAAACATACCTACTATGACAAGGCAGATCCTTGAAACATTAACGGCTTCCAGGCACATTTATAATGAATTGATGGCTAGCTCAAAGCTGAATGGCAACCTCCGCGAAAAAGCGCGGGCAACGTATGAAAATGAGTTTAACACAGGCATGAATATCATAATTGACCTCGTAAATGCCTGCCTGAAAAAAAACGCTTTCCCGCCTGTTAACAGCCCTGATGATGCGATACAACTGATACTTACAGAGAACAGCCTCATTGAGAAAATTTCTTTCATCAGTAACTACAATGAACCAATAGGAAGTGATATTGAAATTACGGGACAGCAACAATTACAGGAAGCTGTAAACCACTTGTCTGAAGCAAAGAAAAGCATGGTGGGCTATCATGGCCTTGCTAAAATGACAGGACAGGTTTAAAACGGCTTATACAAGTATATTTAAACTCTTTATATTTGTCCTGCTAAAGCATATTTATGACAGGAAAGACTATTGGCATTATGGGTGCCATGCCACAGGAAACAGACGGCGTTATCGCCTTGCTAAACAATCCGGTGCGCAGGGTTATCGGGATGAGATCCTATACATCGGGCACTATAAACGGCATAAATACCGTGGTTGTGTTTTCGCGCTGGGGCAAGGTAGCAGCTGCTGCGACTGCTGCCACATTAATCCACGTTTTTAATGTTGACGAAATTATCTTTACAGGTGTTGCAGGTGCGATAGACCATTCGCTAAATATTGGCGACATAGTAATTGCCAAAAGGCTTTACCAGCACGATATGGACGCCCGCCCACTGATGCAGCAGTTTGAGGTTCCGTTATTAGGTAAGACCTTTTTTGAATGCGATGACAGCAAATTAAACAAAATTAGAGAAGCCATCAGTCCGCTTATCATCGACGGCATACTGAAAGATAGAATCGGCGCAGATGTACTGGCTCAGTTTGGTATTAGCACCCCTAACCTGCACATTGGCGATATTGCAAGTGGTGACCAGTTCTTTGCTAACAATGAACAAAAGGCCACGCTTCAGGCGGCATTGCCCACAATACTCTGTGTAGAAATGGAAGGCGCTGCAGTGGCTCAGGTATGTTTTGAGCATAAAGTTGCATTCACGATAATAAGGACAATATCTGACGCCGCCGACGAGCAGTCGCATATTGATTTCCCAAGGTTTATTGAGGAAGTATCGAGTAAATATTCGGTGTGTATAATTAAACAGTTGTATAACACTAATTAATCTAAACCTTCCTAATGAAAAACATTCTGCTAGCAGCATTTATATTTGTGTATTCATTCGCTTTTTCGCAAGATGCAGCTACGGAAGAACATTACGTATATCCTGTCAGTCCGTATGCTGCCATAGACAACTTTGCTGAAAAAGTAGAATACAAAGACGACATTAGGCTTTTGTCGTACGACCTTACGGAAAACTATTCCACACAGCTGGAAAAGGCGCGGGCAATTTTTATATGGGTAACTCATAACATCGCTTACGATTATAAGGTGCTCAACAAAAAGAAGCTAAAAAGGGATTTCTTTGAATGCAAAAAGAAAGAGAACTGCAATATAGAATATGCCAAATGGGAAGATAATTACCTTAAAAAAGTAATACATACCCGTAAAGGCATTTGCGATGGCTATGCCCGTTTATTCAAAAAGTTGTGTGACCATGCCGGTATACAGGGATCTTTAGTTAACGGCTACACAAAAAGCAGGCCCGAAGAGATAGGTAAAATGGGTAGGCTTAACCACTCGTGGAACGTAATGCTTATTGACGGAAAGTATTATTATCTTGACGCCACCTGGGCTGCGGGAGGCTGTGCCAGGAACAAAAAAGGCAAATATGTAAAGTTTTATCCACACTTTGAAGAATACTACTGGCTTACGCCGATAGAAAAAATGTCTCGCGACCATTTTCCGGCCGATGAAGAATGGATACGCGATAAGCCTTATGAAACCGCAAAGAAAACATACAGAGACAATGCCTACATTGGCCAGACCGAAATACAAAGACTTGACATTTTAAGTCCCGATAGCGGTATCCTCAATGTATGCGAAGGCGATACCATAAAAATCAGGTTTAGGTATCACAAGAGGCTGTTTCGCCATTTACAGGTAAACACTAATATTAAATCGAACCCAAACCCATGGAAATGGAGTGATGATTATCAAAGCCTCGATCCTGATATTCTTGAAGAACAACAATACATACCCTTTAAGTTTGACCTGAAAAGCGACAGCTATAGTTTTACCTATGTAGTTAACAGCAAAAAACTGAAGCATATTGATGTGCTTATTGACTATCGACATGCCCTGCGGTTCAAGATAAACGTGATGAAACCCTAACGGACTAAAATATTTAATTTTTAAATAATTGATATTTCCTTTTGACTACTGAAAAAGGCACTTTATCGATGACGTGATATTATAACACCGTTAGTCGTTATCAATCTTACTATTACGGTTTTGTACTACAAAATATCTAAATGTTAATTATTTGTTTAAAAAACAGGTAAAAATACGTAGTTGTATTATAAAAAATTCACGATATTTGTACTATAGATTATCCCCCAAAAATCTACCCCATCATGGCAATTACAAGGCAAACTGGCACAGCCAAAGGCACATTCAGATTTTCCCCTGCCAATCCAACGATTGACGCATCGGAACTGTCATCAAACGGAGAATTTAAATTTACCGTGACAGCCAACATAAAAGACGGCACAGGGAAACCTGCCGCAAATGAAAGAGTACGGTTCTCGGTTCCTACTTTTCCATCATGGCTTACTATAGCCGAAGTTATAGGCATAACCAATGATACCGGAAACGTAACCCTGACTGTAAAAGGCAGGATTACAGGAAATTCTGAAAACGGCTATGTAAACTTTTCGCTGGTAAACAGCAGCACACCCGAACGCAATGGTTCAGGAATGCTTGCCTTTACCGGAAAACCTTCTGGCGGAATGAAGCGCCTGTTCTTATTTTAACAGCTGCGCAGTATGCTCTTTGGTCTTAACGGCAGTAATTACCTCATCTATAATCCCGTTCTCATCTATCACAAAAGTGGTACGGTTGATGCCGTCAAATAGTTTACCCATAAACTTTTTAGGACCCCATACACCAAACGCATTGATCACGCTTTTGTCTTCATCGGCAAGCAGCGTGAAAGGCAGCTCGTACTTTTCTTTAAACTTTGTCTGTTTCGCCTGGCTATCGGCACTTACCCCAAGCAGTTCATAGTTCTGTGCCTGAAAACGGTGGTAATTATCACGCAGGTCGCAGGCCTCAGCCGTACAGCCTGGTGTGCTCGCTTTTGGGTAAAAGAATACAACGAGTTTCTTTCCTTTATAGTCGGCAAGTTTGTGTGTTTTGCCATCCTGGTCAACTCCAGAAAAATCAGGAGCTTTATCTCCTTTTGTAAGTGTTGTCATAAATGTATATTTGTAAAGCTAAATGTACTTAAATATGACCAAAGCTCAAAAGACGCTAAGCACTATAATTTTAATTGCAATTGTTTTATTGGGATCATATTTCTATTACAAGGCTTTGACCCGAAAAGAGATATTGACTGCAAAACAGGATGATAAATACAACAGTGTCAATTTTAAATTAAGCCTGTTTTCAGACAGCACCTATCACTTTATAGAGAGCTT
>Ga0163161_10001180_pt1 | contig 19620 bp, 22 predicted proteins | sample S45metaG_FD_129847 | JGI IMG/M metagenome (GOLD analysis project Ga0163161, IMG submission 129847) | Switchgrass rhizosphere microbial communities from Kellogg Biological Station, Michigan, USA - S4-5 metaG | ecosystem: Host-associated > Plants > Roots > Rhizosphere > Soil | place: USA... | reverse complement strand
GGCTCGCGGCGCGGCGGCTGGTGGTCGTAGGACAGGCGCGACATCAGCGTCAGCGCGACAAGGTAGAGCACGGCGGACACCGAATAGACCGTGCCGGGCCCGGCGACATAAAGGAGACCACCGAGGGCAGGGCCGGCGATCATCGCCGCCTGGCCCGCCGAGGCGGTGGAGGCCATCGCCCGGGGCAGCACGGCGGGTGGGACGATCGCCGGGAGCATCGATTGCAGGGCCGGGAATTCGAAGGCCTTGCCGAGGCCGACCACGAAGACCAGGGCCAGGATACCGACCTCGTTGATGTGCCCGGTGAGGCTGAAGACGGCGAGCAGCGCGATCGCCAGCCACTCGATGGTCTGGCAGATGGTGACGATGCGGCGACGGTCGAACTGGTCGGCCACATGGCCGGCGGGCAGGGCGAGCAGCACCGAGGGGACGAACTGGACGAGGCCGATGAGGCCGAGGTCGAGGGCGCGATGGGTGATCTCGTAGATCTGCCAGCCGACCGCGACCGACATCATCTGGAAACCGAAACTGGAGGCGTTCTTGGCGAACCAGAACTGCATGAAGGCGCGATGGCGCAGAAGGGAGACGGCTTCGGGGGACGACGAAGGCATGAGGGATCCTTGGGGAGTCGGGCGATTCTACGCCCGCCTTGCCAGCGGCCGCGCCCAGGGGCGAAGCTAGGGCTTCGTACTTCCGGGATGCTTTCGCCATGCGCCGTTTCGCTCCGCTCGCTGTTCTCCTTGCCACCGTCACGGTGGCTGCCTGCTCGCCGCAGCCCGATGCCCAGACCACGCAGCAGGCGCCCGTGGACAACCGGGCCGACGAAGCAGCGAAGAAGCTGGAGACCTACCAGCAGCTGCTGAAACTGCATAACGACGGCCCGGCCGTGCAGCTGGGGCATGAAATCGTCGACAAGTATCCGGACACCCCGGCGGCCGCCGAGGTGAAGAAGACCCTCGACAATCTCGAGACGAACTACAAGGCTTCCAGCGAGAAGGCGCGCCTGACCGCCCTATGGCTCTACCAGACCTCGCCCATGCAGGGCGGCACGCAGAGCACGGCGACCATTCAGTCCAGCCAGCCCACGGGCGAGGCGTCGGTACGGCTGATCCTGCGTCGGCATACCGCCTGGGGTCAGACCGTCTTCCTCTACGCGACGACGGGCAAGGGTTTTGTCTGCAAGGGTGACTGCACGCTCAAGGCGACCTTCGACGGCAAGCCGAAGACGCTGAAGGCCTTCCGTCCGCCGACCGGCGAGCCGGCGCTGATCTTCCGCAACGACCCGCAGTTCATCAAGGACATGGCCAAGACCAAACGGCTCACGATCGATGTGGTGACGGTGAGCCGGGGTGAGACGACGCTAACGTTCGATACGGGTGGCTATGACGCGGAGAAGTGGGCGCCGCTTCCTGGTAAGAAGAAGTGAGGTGTGGGCTAGCACCCGTTCGCCGATGAATCGGCTCCTGCCTTGAGAGGCCGATTCATCGGTGGGGCGGGGTGCTTCAGTGCAGGAAGAGCTTCTCGGTGATGCGGGTCAGCGGCCATTCGAGCATGGTGTTGAGCCGGGCGGGAAGATCGAGCGGACGTAGCAGCATCTTCACCGTCATCTCGGCGGGGAGGTGCTTCTTGAGAAGGCCCTCCGCGCGTCCGGCGATGCGGCGAAATTCCGCGTCGTCGTGCGCCTTGTCGGGATGGCGTACGTTGAAGACGTGGCGCAACGCAATGTCGCTGTCCTCGTTCTTGATTTCGCTGAGGCGCTTGAGCAAGGTGCGCAGCGTGCTGAAGCGGCCGATCTTGTCGCGCTCGCGATAGATGCGGAAGTGCTGGTAGAAGTTCTTGTAATGACGGACTTCATCGCTCTTGATGTAGTTCGTCAGTTCACGCAGCACCGGCTCATCGGTCACTTCGTTGAGTGCGCGATAGAGGCTCGCGGTACCCGTTTCGACGACGCAGCGCGCGGCGAGCTCCAGGCCCCGGTTGGGTTCCAGCTCATCGGGTGTGCAGACCGAACCGTAGTGTGCGAAGAAGTTGCGGAAACCGGTTTCCCAGTCGAACTCCGGCCACACGTGGCGCACATAAGCGGCCAGTGCACGGCCGTGTTGCATCTCCTCGTGCTCCCAGTGATCGCGAAGCCACGCCTGCAGGGTGTCGTCGCCGGCAAAGTGGTCGACCAGCAGATGCGTGTACAGATCCGAGCCGCTCTCGACGAACGACGAGCTGCAAAGCAAGAGGAACAGGTCTTCGTTGTGCCTGACCTTCTCGATATCGATACGAGAGAGGTCCAGTTTTTCAAGCGTCCATGGCAAGGTGGCGGCGTAGCTCACGCGTTTTCCCCGATCTGCTTTGTCTTATCGCCCCGAGGGCATCTGACCGAATTGTGACAAAGCCGGGCAGGCCTGGCTACGCGGCATGCTTGCGGTCAGCGGACCACCGTCACCGGCACGTGGGCCTTGGCGAGCACGTCGGTGGAGGTCGACCCCACCAGCCAGCGGGCCAGGGCGCCGCGTTCGGTATGCCCGATGACGATATGGTCGACCCCGTGACGGGGTACGTACGAGAGCAGGGCGTCGCCCGGGCTGCCGTGGATGAGGTCGACCGTGACCGGCACCCCTGCTTCCGGCTTCAAGGCCCTCACCTCGGCCTCCAGCGCCTCCTGGCGCCCCCGGCCGTTGCTCTCGGTCATCATCAGCGCGGCCGTATCGGCGCCGTTGTCCACCTGCAGCACCGAGACCACGTGGACCCGGGCCCCCGCGCAGGCCGCCAGTTCCAGGGCGAAAAGGTAGGCGCGGCGGGCGGTTTCGGAGCCGTCGTAGCCAACCAGGATGTGCTTGGGCATGCCTTTCCCCTTCGAGTCGCGGCGTTGGATCGATAGTAAGCCGCCGGCAGCCGGCCGGGGGAGCCGGTTCACGGGTCTTCCACGAATCCCCGCCGTACCTGAACGGCCGTCGGGGGCGTCCGTGTTTCTTCACATTCGTGAGTACAGAATCCGATCTCGCAGCTTCCTGCCATCTACCCACGGAGAAACGAACATGATCAAGCGCATTACCGGTCTGGCTGTCCTGGCTCTCGCCGCTGCAGGTACCTTCTCCGTCCAGCCCGCCAAGGCTGATAGCAGTGCTGAGGTGAAGTGCCACATGACGTTCAGCACCACGGGTTGGGCTGCGATCTACAAGAAGGCCGACGGCCGGGGCCACGTCCGTTGCGATAACGGCCAGAGCGCCGACGTGATCATCCACGTCCGTGGTGGTGGCCTGACCGCCGGCAAGTTCAGCATCGAAGGCGGCAAGGGTGAATTCACCCATGTCCACGGGATCGGCGAGATCTACGGCGAATACGCGAGCGGCGGCGCCAACGCCGGTGTCGTGAAGAGCGCCGAGAGCGCCGCGATGACCAAGGGCGAAGTCTCGCTGGCCGTGACGGGTACGGGCCGCGGCTTCAACCTCGGCGTCGACCTGAGCAAGTTCGAGATCGAGAAAATCGGCAAGTAAGCGCCGGCTCGGTGAAACAAGGGGCGTCCTCCGGGGCGCCTCTTTTTTTTGCGAATCGGCGACGCCTGCGCCGGGGCTCGCAACCGAAGAGGGCGGAACCCGCATTCACGCGGACGAGTACACTTCCCTGATTCCCACCCATCGAGGTTTCCCCATGCGTCGCCTCTCCACGCTTCTCGCTCTTTGCCTGATCACTGTCTCCGCCTGGGCTGCCGCCCCGACCGGCCCCGCCGTCGGCGACAAGGCGCCCGATTTCAAGCTGCAGGACCAGAAGGGCGAGTGGCATACCCTCGACACCGAGAAGGGCAAGTGGCTGGTGGTCTACTTCTATCCGAAGGACTTCACTGGCGGCTGCACCACCGAGGTCTGCACCTTCCGCGACGACATCGTCAAGCTGCATAAGGCCGGCGCCGTGGTGTACGGGGTGAGCCTCGACAACGTGAAGTCGCACGCCGAGTTCGCCGCGAAGTACCACGTACCGTTCCCGCTGCTTTCCGACGCCGACGGCGCCATGGCGACGAAGTACGACGTGCTCAGCGATGAAAAGGGCAGCAAGTACGCCCGCCGCGAGACCTTCCTGATCGACCCGAACGGCAAGATCGCCAAGGTCTACAAGGACGTGGACCCGGAGAAGAATTCCGGCCAGGTGCTGGCTGACCTCGAGCAGCTGAAGGCTTCGGGCGTCTGAGCATGTTCAAGGCTCTCAAGGGCGCACGCCATGCCCGTCCCTTCGCGCCGTGGCGCATCGTGGTCTGGCTGGTGATGCTGCTGGCGGCCGTCGGCTTCGTGATCAACACGTACGGCGCGATCATCGCCGCCGGCGCCATCGGCTCCATGACCCCCGAGGCGCTGGCGGCAGGTGGTCCCGACCCGCGCGTGCTGATGGCCTGGTCGCTGAGCTACTCCCTCGGCGCGTTTGCCGTGATGGTGCTGGCGCTGGGAACCCTGCGCTGGCGCGAGTGGGGGCGGCGCGCCATGCGCGTCGTCGCCGGCGTCCTGGCCGTTTGGGCGATCTACACGGCGGTGGTTGCCTTCCATCAGTGGCAGGAGATCGGTGTCGTGCTCGGTCAGGACGGCCTGCCGCCCGAACTGCTCGCCCGCGGTATGAAGGCGCGCTCGATCCTCCTCGTTGGCGTCGTGCTCAAGGCGATCTCGGTACCCGTGCTGGCCTGGCTGGCCTGGGCACTGGGTAGCGTGTCGGTCCGACAGCAGTTCGCCCAGCCCGCGCTGTGAGCCGGATGACTGCCCGTTGGTGGATCGTTGTCGCCGCCGTCTGCGCCTCGGGCGGCGTCGCCGCCCAGGATATGGGTCAGATGTCGTGTGGGGTCGCAAGCACCTACGACCTCACCGTCCGGCCCGATGCCCTTGTGTTCGAGCGACCACAGGTGGCGCCGCGCAGTGTCCGTATGCATGACGGTAGCCTCGCCACGGACGGTCGCGCGGTTACGCTGCGTGCGGACGAGCAGGATCGTGTCGCCCTGTTCGAGCGTGACGTCCGGGCTTTGGTGCCAAAGGCCAAGGCGATCGCCAGCGATGGCGTCGACGTCGCCGCACGCGCCGTGCGCGAGGAAGCGGGAAGGGCCTCCCCAGGGTCGCTCAGCAGCGGCGAGCTCGATCGGGTCCTCGCCGGCCGCGTCGCGGACATCAAACGGCGCATTGCTGCGAGCCAGAGCACCCGCGACTGGCAGGCCGATGCAATGCGCGCCTATGCGCAGGAGATCGTCTCCGACATCACGCCCGTGCTCACCCAGGACGTCGGCAGTGAAGCGATGCAGCTGGCGATGAATGGGGATCTCGACGGCGCCGCGGCGCTGCGCGACCGCGTTGCCGATATCTCCACCGGGGGACAGGCACGCGTGCTTGCCAGGCTGGAAACGGCGCTCAGGCCGCGGGTACAGGCCCTCTGTCCGGCCGTGCGTCAGCTGCTGGACTTGCAGTCCGGGTGGCGCGACGCATCCGGCCAGCCTCTCATGCTGATCGAGACCGGCGGATGACCGCCGGCTGACCGAATACGTGGCCGTTTATGACCGGCTAAGTCCGGCAGGTCTAACGTTTCGTCCATGGAACGTAACTCGATCCGTGTCGTGAATGGGCTGATTCGCCGCGTCATCGCGGATCGTGATCTCTATGGTCAGGCGGCACGTGGCGTGCGGGAGCCAGGCCTCAAGGCGATATTGCAGGAATCAGCGGACTCGCTGACGGCGATCGCCGCGGAATTGCAGGGCGAAGTCACCGCCACGGGTGGGCGTCCTGCCATGGCCGGCGGCCCCATGAGTAGTGTCCGGCGCAGCATGATGGAAGCCTCGGCGAAGCTGTCGAGCGACCCCGATGTCACCTATATACGGACGCTGGAGCTCATGGAGCGTCGTCTTCTCGACGCGTTCCTGCGTCTCGAATCATCGTCTGGCGACCGCGCCGTCGTGGGTCGGCACATCGCGCGCTTGCGTCTGTTGCACCTCGACATGATTCACATGGGCGGCGCGACCGGGCGCTGAGCGCTCCGCGTCGGGCGCCTGCCGTCGGGTGTCAGGCGGCGCGTCTGAGCTCGATCAGGGTCCGGTGCATGTGGCGGTCGGCGGAGACGCGCACGGGGTGCGCCGCCATGCGTGTTTCCCGATCCGCGAAGAAGTTGGCGAAGGCAATCGCATCGCCAGGGTCCTTGCGTACGGCGATCTGCACTCCCTCGCGGAAAATGCCCCAGGCATGACCGATGTCGGCAATGTGGTAATCGATGACGTGCTGATGCATGGGCGACCTTTCTGTTTCGACGCGCCTGACGGCGTATTTCGATAAGGGTCGCTGGTCGAAACCGAGCAAAGAATCAGACGAATCTGAAAAATCGCACTTTTCTTTGAGAATAAACTCAGTCTGACGCCAGGCTGGCAGCGGCACGAACCATGCGGTCGACATGCACCCGCAGGGCTGCGATGACGCCGGGCAGCCGTTGTAGCGCGGTGCTGGCATCGTCCCCACGTAGCTCCGATTCGAAACGCTCGAGCATCGTTGCCGCGTGCGAGGGTCCAAAGACCCGGAGCGCCCCGCCGACGCGATGACTCCACGCCGCGACATCCGCCGGAGAGCGCAGGGTGGCCGCTTCGTCGAGATCGGTGCGCAAGGTGGTGACGAAGCGAGCCACCATGGCGGGCAATGTGGCGAGGCCTCCGAAGTCGCTGCGCAGGGCCTCGAGGTCCCAAACCGCGCTAGCGGTTCCGACGGTTGCCAGCACATCGCGCAGTGCACCGAGCCGGACGGGCTTGGCCACGAATCCATCCATGCCGCTGGCCCGGCAGCGCTGCTCCACCTCGGGCATCGCGTTAGCCGTCATGGCGATGATGGGCAAGGTCATGTGGCTCTCTCGGAGGGCGCGCGCCAGTGCATAACCGTCGCGTAGGGGCATCTGCAGATCGGTCAGGAGCACGTCGAAGACCTCGGTCGTCGCCGCGGTCCATGCCTGATCACCGTCATCGACGATGGTGTGCCGGTGCCCGAGCCGCTCCAGCTGAGCAGCGACCAGTTCACGATTGGTGGCGTGATCCTCCGCGACCAGTATCTTCAGGGACACCCCGGCGCGTGACGGCCGGGGAAGCAACCGTCGCTCGTCTCCGTCGGCTCCGGCGGTGACGGGTAGGGTCAGTTCCGCGGTGACGCGGGTGCCGACGCCGAGCTGACTGGTCATGCCGATCTGGCCGCCTAGCAAGGTGACCAACCGCCGACTGATGGCGAGGCCGAGGCCGCTGCCACCCGGTCGCCCGGTGGTGGCCGAGTCGGCCTGGCTGAACGGCGCGAACAGCCGGGCCATGTCATCGGCAGCGATACCTATGCCGGTGTCGGCCACCACGATGCGTAATGACTGGTGACCCGACGTGTCCTCCGAGACCTCGACGCTCACGGTGATCGTGCCGTGGACCGTGAATTTGATCGCGTTGCTGACCAGGTTGAGGAGGATCTGGCGAAGCCGCGCACCGTCGGTGAAAACGTAGGGAGCGAGACGTGGGTCGATGCAGCATGCGAGGGCCAACCCCTGACTGCCGGCCTGCCAGGCGAACAGGTCGACGACGCCCTCGATGAGCTCCCGTAGATCGACCGAGCCGCATGCGATAGGCAGTTCTCCGGCCTCGATACGGGAGAAATCGAGGACGTCGTCGAGGATGCGCAGCAAGGCGCCGGCCGAGCTCTCGGCCGTGCCGAGCAAGCGCTGCTGCGTGACGTCGAGCGAGGTCGTGCCAAGCATCTCCAGCATGCCGATGACGCCATGCATCGGCGTGCGGATTTCATGGCTCATCGTCGCCAGGAACTGACTCTTCGCGCGCGTTGCCGATTCGGCGGTTTCTTTCGCGGCGGCGAGCTCGATCGACTGGCGTCGTCGTTCGGACACGTCGATCCAGTATCCGGTGAATTCGACCGCATCGCCGACACGCCGCGGTACCGCATGCGATGCCACCCAGCGTTCCGGCACCACGTCGCGTATGCGCATCTCTGCGTGGATGGGCGTCAGCGAGGTCGCCGCGCGGTTGACCTCGGCCATGAGCGTTGTCTGGTCGCGTGCATCGATCCGCGCGAATGCGCGGCGTTCGTCATGGAGAAACGTATCGGCCGATACACCGAAGATCGGCTCCGGATTGCCGCCGACGTAGACGAAACCGATGCGTCCGTCCGTGTGGTGGAGAAAACGGTAAACGACGGCTGGCATGTGCCGTGTCACGTCGGCCAGCTGCGCTTCCGTTCGTTCTCGGCGTCGCGTCTCGCGTCGCAGGCGAAGGTAGGCATGGCTGACAAGGAGCAACAGGGCCAGCACCGCGGCACCCGCCGGCCCGACCTTACGCATGATCTCCCGCCAGGATCCTCCCCAGGTGTAGTCGGAGCGCAGCCAGGTGTTTCGGATCGTCTGGCTGCGTCGCTCAGGCATCTGCGTGAGCACGCGGTCGAGAAGGGGAAGCAAGGGGGCAAAGCGTCGATCCAGCGCCATCGCGACACCGGCTTGCTCGCCTGTCGGCGCAGCGATCCTGAGCTGCGCGGGATAGTCGCGCCGGATCAGCACCTCGGCGGTGGCGATATCGCCGACGTAAGCGTCGACCTTGCCCGAGGCCACCGCGGCCAGCCCTTCGGCCGTGCTGGAGACCGGCATGACATCGACCGACGCCATGGGCGCGACCGCTGCCGAGACGGCACCCTGAGCAAGATTGGCGGCGATCCGGCGACCACCGAGATCGTCGGGACCTGTCACCACGAAGGCATGCTCGCGGGTGACGATCACCACCGGAAGATCCAGATAGGACACGGTGAAGCCGAAGCGTCTTGCCAGCGTAAGGTTGCTGGGTGATGCCGCAGGCAGCACATCGATCTCGCCCGCGGCAGCGCGTTCAATGGTGTCGTGCCAATCGGAGGTGCTCACCGTCTCGGTACGTAAGCCAAGCACGCGGGTTGCTTCGCGCAGGTAGTCGACCGCCAGGCCTTCGGCGTTACCGTTCCGATCGATGAGCGAGAGGGGTGCGGCGGACGGATCGATACCGATACGCAGCATGGGAAGTTGCTTCAGCCAGGCGCGCTCCGCGGCGCTCAGTGGCACGTTGACGGGGGCGAGTGCGGAACTTTCGTGTGGAACCTCGCGTGCCGTAGTCGACATCGCGAGCGAGTCCGCGGCGGCATGAAAGATTGCGACTTGCTCGTGCTGTCCTGTCTCCTCACGCGTCGTGTCGGCTGCGCTCGCCTGGGCGTGTCTTGTACACAAAAGGCCGCAAAAAATGGCCAATATTCTCAATAGCTTCATGGTGTTCCTTCAGCCACGAGCGGACGATTACTGTAATCTCCACGATGGTATGAATGAGTAGCACATCTCATGGAGAGCGGCTGCGCACATCCGCTTGCGAGGGAAGACATGGTTCTGCGAACGATCATTGCCGACGATCACCCGGTAGTCCTGATGGGGGCTCGCGCCGCCCTGGAGGCAGGCGGTGATATCGAAGTGGTCGGTGAAGCGGCCAACGGCGACCGGCTCGTCGAATTGCTGGCGTCGCTTCCCTGCGATGTGGTCGTTACGGATTTCTCCATGCCGGGCGGGCGTCATGGCGACGGATTGTCGCTGATCGACCTCATTCGCCGGCGCTATCCGCGTCTTCCTGTCGTCGTGCTGACCATGGTCAACAATCCGGCCGTGCTGCAGACCATGCGCAGCCGTGGTGCCCTGGGTCTGTGCGACAAACGCGCGCCCCTCAGGGAGGTCGCCGTGGCGGTGCGTTACGCCGCGGCCGGTCGTGCTTACATGAGCGACACGATTCGCCGGCAGTTCGACACCGGCGGCGTGCAGACCACGGTCGACAGCGTGCGGCTGTCGGCCCGGGAGATCGAGGTCGTCCGCCTCTACGTCGGCGGCATGTCGATCTCGCAGATCGCCGAGCAGCTCAGTCGCAGCGTCAAGACGGTCAGTAGGCAAAAGCGCGACGCGATGCGCAAACTCGGCATCGATCACGACAGCCGGCTGTCCGAGTACGCTCGCGAGCGCGGCATCGCATCGTAGTCCCCTGCCGGAAGTCAGGGGGTGACCAACCGCCCATGCATCCCCGCGCCGAACGGACTAAACCATAAGTGCGCCGGGCGCATCGTACCCGGTGAACATCCGTTCCCTGGGGAGAAGGGTCATGCGTCATTCGGTCATCGCCGGCACCGCCGCCATTGCTTTCGTGCTTGCCGCCTCGGCGGCGCAGGCCACGGGGATCAACTTCAGCACGGATACCTGCAAGCACGATTACTCGACGCCTTACGACGTCGATGTGACGCCGGCGGGCCTTTCCTTTCATCGCACCGACGGGGTGCCTGCCCAGGTATTCCTTCACGACGGTGCGCTTCGCGTCGACGGCAAGGCCATCGCTGTCGCGGCGAAGGATGCCGAGGCCTTACGGCGTTATGAAGCGGGTGTTCGTGCTCTGATGCCGCAGGTCGCGGCGATCGCACGTGAGGGCGTGGAGCTGGGCTTCTCGGCCATGACGACGGTTACGCTGTCGTTTGCCGATGGCGATCAGCGGGCAAGGATGCTGGAAAAGCTCAAGCGAAAGCAGGTCGACGCCTTGCGCGAGATCGACGAGGGCGTCGGCGCGGGTCACTGGTCGAGCGACCGCATGACCGAGACGGTCGCCGGGTCGGTCTCCGACTCGGTCGGCGAACTGGTCGGCTCGGTCACCTCGAGCGCGGTGACTGCCGCCCTCTCGGGCGACGCGAGCAAGGTCGCCGCGCTACAGGCGCGGGCCGAGTCGCTGGATAAGTCGATGGATCGCGAGATGAACAAGCGTTCCAAGGCGCTCGAAGCGAAGGCCGATGCTATCTGCCCGCAGCTCAACGACCTTGCCGGGCTCCAGCAGGGCTGGAACGTGCGCCTGGGTAACGGCAAGCCGCTGGAACTCATGACGATCAAGCCGAAGAGCGAACACCACGATCACGACAGCGATCATCACGGCGATAGCGACCAGAAGGTGGTCAGCTTCTGACGCGCTGGTCGAGCCAGGCGACGACATTACTGACGCTGTCGCCGTAGAACGTCCGGTACATTTCCTCGGTGACGTAACCGATGTGCGGCGTCGTCAGCACGTTGGGTAGCGTACGGAAGGGATGGTCCGCGGCGAGTGGCTCGACCTCGAAGACATCCACGGCCGCGCCTGCCAGCCGACCGTGCGACAACGCGTCGATCAATGCCTGCTCATCGACGATGGGACCGCGGGAGCTGTTGATCAGTCGTGCCGTCGGCTTCATCATGGCCAGCTCCGCCGCACCGATCAGGCCGAGTGTACGATCGCTCAGCCGGGTATGGATGCTGAGGAAATCCGATTGCGCGAGCAGCGCGTGCTTCGATACCCGGCGGACGCCGACGGCATGGGCCGCTTCGTCGGTCAGGTTCTGGCTCCAGGCGATCACCTGCATACCGAACGCCTGTGCGATACGCGCGACCTCGGCACCGATGCGGCCGAGGCCGAGAATGCCGAGTGTCTTGCCACGCAGCTCGGTCCCGAGACCGACCTGCCATTGCCCGGCGCGCACCGACGCCGCTTCGACGGCGACATTCCGTGCCAGGGCGAGGATCGCCGCCCACGTGAACTCGATCGTCGGCGTCGACGAATAGTTCGTGTGCATGACCTCGACACCGTGCTTCGCGGCGGCATCGAGATCGATCGACGCGTTGCCCCGACCCGTGGAGGCAATCAACCTGAGTCTAGGCAGGGCGGCGATCAGGGTCGCGGTCATCGGCGTGCGTTCGCGCATGACGCACACGGCGTCGAACGTCGCCAGTCTCTGGACGAGTTCGTCATGCCCGGCCAGGTGGTCGTGGAACACGACGATCTCCACCCGGCCCGCCAACGGCGACCAGTCCGCACTCTGCATCGCTACGTGCTGGTAATCATCCAGCACGGCCAGTCGGATCATTGGTTCAGTCATTGCAAGTTCCTGGGTCAGGTGGGCTGGATGAGGTCCCAGCCGTTCCCGTAAAGATCGTTGAAAACGACGACGCTGCCATAGGATTCGTATCGCGGTTCTTCGCGGAAACGGACGCCATGCTCGCGCATCCGCGCGTAGTCGCCGGCAAAATCATCGGTATTGAGAAACAGGAAAACGCGACCGCCGCCCTGGTGGCCCACCTGGGCGCGCTGCTCGTCAGTGACCGCGCGTGCCAGGAGCAGGCGCGTGCCGTCCGAACCGCGAGGCGCGACGGTCACCCAGCGCTTGCCGTCACCCATGTCGGTGTCTTCGATCAGCTGGAAATCGAGGGCGCCCGTGAAGAAGGCGATGGCCTCGTCGTAGTCGTGGACGAGGAAGGCGATGGCACCGAGGGAAGGCATGGGAATCTCCGGAGTCGATTCCCAAGCATCCGCGCAAGACGCGACGTAGGCAAGGGCATCGTTTCGTATCAGAGCGTCACGACGCCGATCTGCGCTCCGCTCGCGTCGCGGGTGGAGCTAGAAGCCTCTTTTCAAGGCATTCTTGCAAGGATCGAAACAATCCTCAGGGTGCGGCGGCGTGCATCCGCCGGATCCGGACCGTGGAGCCCCCGGCGAACGTGGCCACGAAGGTCGAGCCCTCGTGCTCCTGCTTGGTCACCGGCAGCGGATCGGCCTTAGCGGCGGCCGCCAGTTCATCGCGGTGGTACCGCACTTCCTCGCCGTTAGGCGTGATCGTCATCGGCGGCCCGAGCCGCACGAAGCTGGTGAAGTGGGTGGCGCAGGCGTCGCAGTCGGGATGACTGATTTCAGGCAGGCGCTTGGCCCAGATCCAGTACTTGTTCTCGTGCGGAATCAGGATGCGGCGGTCGTTCCCACCGCCGATGGGGTGGCCCTCGACGGACGACCAGACGCGGACGATGCGCGAAGTGCTGCAATCATCCGAGGCGCATTCCTGCAGCACGACGTAATCGTTGCCGTTGAGGTACTGCGGTTCGATGCTGAGCACATCGCCTTCGACCAGCGCCGTTGCTGGAAAAACCACGCCGGGCATGCGCGGATCGGTCTTGAAGTCGCCCGACACGAGGTGGCCGCCATGGCTCTCGGTGTAGGCATCCGCGGTGACGGTGACTCGCGGCAGTTCGACACCGGAGGGTGGCGTCGCCTGTTGTCCCGAGACGGGCAGGGTGACGACGCCGAGGATCAACGAAAGGACGAGCATCCGAAGAGGTTGCATGGACGGGATCTTCCTAAGAAGGGGGACTTGCGGATTCGCTATAACGACTGGCCGAGGCGCGCTTCGAGCGCAGCACGATAAGTGCGACTCACCCTCGCATGACCGCCATGCCGGAGCACCACGTCGAACTCGCCGTGTGAGATGGGCTCCATGCGCAGAATGCTGTCGATGTTGACGATCGAAGAGCGATGAACGCGCACGAAGCGGTCCGGGTCGAGATTTCCCGCCAGATCGTTCAGCGATGCGCGATAGAGCACCGGCCGGCCGGCGATATGCAGGTTGACGTAGACACCGGCGCCCTCGATCCAGTCGATGTCGGCGACACGTACCAGCTGTGTCACGCCGTTCGACTTCAGCGCCAGACGGTCGAGATAGCGCCTCGGCGCTACCCGCCCGGAGAACATGTGCATGACGCGATGCCCGAAGGCGTGCAACTGGCGCTCCGCGATCCGTATCTTCGCTCTCGCCAGTGTCGCTTCCAGCCGTTCGTCGCTGAAAGGCTTCAACAGGTAGTCCAGGGCGTTGGATTCGAATGCGCCGATCGCATGCTGGTCGTACGCCGTGACAAATACCGTCAACGGCATGTGCGAGGGACCGATGCTCTGGACGACGCCCAGGCCGTCCAGTTCGGGCATCTGCACATCCAGGAAGACGAGATCGGGCCGTGCTTCCTCGATACGTTCGATAGCCTGCAGGCCGTTGCTGGCCTCGAGTAACGAGGTGATCTGGACGTCGCGCTCAAGTACGTCGATCAGGCGCTGGCGTGCCGGCGCTTCATCATCGACGACCAGAACACTGAGTGGTGCGTCAGGCGATGTGTCGATCATGGGGCAGCTGATGCATGCGCAAGGGAAAATGGATGTCGACTTCCGTGCCGCCTTCCTGCCGTCGAGCGATGGTAAAGCGACTCGAGCCATCCGCATAGCCGGCGATGCGTTCGCGCGTCACGGACAGCCCAACGCCTTGCCGGCTGGCGTCCTGCCAGTTCGCTGGAAGTCCCACGCCGTCGTCGAGGACCTGGATACGCAGTTCCTGCCCAAGCCGCCCGGCGATCAAGGTGATTGTGCCACCACGCGCACGTGGCGACAGACCATGACGAATCGCATTCTCCACCAGGGGCTGCAGGAACATGCTCGGCACGATGGCCTTCTTTGCTTCATCGGATACGTCCAGGTTGACATGCAGCTGGTCGCCGAAGCGAATGGCCTGAATCGCGAGGTAGTGATCGAGAAAGGCGAGTTCATCCGTCAGGCGAACCTCCTGCCTGCTCTGGGGCGCCAGCGACAGGCGCAGCAAATCGCCAAGGTGCTCGATCATCGAGCGCGCGAGTCTCGGCTCGCGCTCCAGTTGTGCGGAAATGGTGTTGAGCGCATTGAACAGGAAATGCGGATCCAGCTGCGCACGTAACGCGTTGAGACGTGCCTCCGAGAAATTTCGTTCCAGTCGCTGCACGTGCAACGCCGCCGACACATAACGCTGTTGATAAGCGTGGGCCTCGCACACGCCAACGATGAGGCCGTAGACCAGCATGCTCCAGAACAGGCCATGGATCGCGTCGACCAGCACGGCAGGCCGCGACAGGACCGACCAGGGTCGCAGGTGCATCGCGGCTGCCATAACAGCGGACACGTAGCTGTACACCAGGACCAACATAGGCCCGAGAAGCAGATGGGCGACGATGCGGTAGCCCACCTGACTTCCGGTGAACGGCAGGCGTCGGTCGATCCGGTTGATAACAGGCGCCAGCAGCCCCCAGGGCCACCACTGCGCGAGCGAGGACAGCCAGACATCCTCTCCGCCTCCGCCCTTTGCCAACTGCGAAAAGGCGAAGACGCCGGCCACCGCTGTCCAGAAGCCGAAGGCGAGAAGCCACGCCTGCCAACGCGGGACCGGCGAAGCGACGGCCTCGGAAAGGGGTCCATTCATGGCGATCACGATAGCCCTTCAGCGAACGATCGTCACGCCATCGAGGTTCTGCAGGCGCATCTGCATGCCCCAGCCGTACTGATCCCGCATATCCGGGGTGTTGCTGCGTATGGCGACCACGACGTGGTTCGCGCCCTTATGCAAAGGCAGGTCGAACGATCCGTTCTCCAGCGAAAGGCGACCATCGGGATCCTTACGCTGGTCAGTGACGTGGTAAAGGTTCTTGTCGGCGTAGACAAGCTTGCCGTCGACGAACACCCACACTTCGCGCAGGAAGCCGATGGCTACGCGTTGCCTCTGATCGTGGTCGGATTGGACGGTTGTTTTCAGCCAGGCGATCAACGGCCGGGTGTGGTCGTCCAGATGAGCGTCGCTGTGTCGCGCCAGATTGATCAGGCCGTAGTCTTCGGCATGGGTGGTTGTCCATGTCGCCGAAGCCGACGGTGCGTCCGTGATCTTCGGTTCAGCGCCCTCGGCAAGTCGGGTCGGCGGGGCTGTCTCCCAGGTACGCAGATAGCGTTGATCGCCGGCCGTGGGGTCGGCTTCAGGCTCCGGAGGCAGGCCCTCGACGACGTCCGGTTTCACGACGACGTTGGCGTAGGCTGCCGAACCCTGGAGCGAAAGCGTGCCCACGAGCGCATCGCCTTGCAGCCTGCCCACGCTCAGTGACGGCGTAGTTTCCCGATTGACGTACACGTTCATGCGCCGTCCGGAGATCACGATCTTGATGTGGTTCCAGCGATCGTCCACGAAGGCTGCCGGCCTTTGGTACTGGATATACATGTCCCACATCCTGCGTGAGCGCGTGAGCGGCGTGTATTGCAGGCAGTCTTGTGAAGCGGCGCAATCGGGCGAGACACGCACGTAGAACGTCTCGGTGCTCGCGTCGGTCTTGCGGAACGCGACATTCACCTCGCCGTCCTTGCCACTGGACTTCGTGTCGAACTCGATGGTGCCGTTGCCGAACGAGAAACCCTTGAGGACGGCCGACAGCTTCGGATCGTCGCCGCCGAAGGTCATGATCCCAAGGGGGAAGCCTTCCCTCCTGGTGAATTGGACATCGCCGGTGACTTGCCACAGCTCAGCTCTCAGCGGCACCTGGATGGATCCATCCGTAGCGGTGATCAGACTGGGCGCCTCCATGCTCGCCGTCCCCATGTCCATGGCCACCACGGGCACCGTGACGGCGCACATCGCCAGCCACAGGGCCAGGCAACGAGACGACGCATATCTCTTCTGAAGCATGAACATTCCTGGCTTCCGGTCGAATTGACCACCAGGCGATGTTAGGGACGGGCGCGGTCTGCGCCGAGGTATATGTTGCGAGACGGTCGTACGGTGTTGCCAGTTGGATCTACGCTGTTAAATCGACGCCAGAGACATTGACGACGGCCTGCCAGGCGGCTTCCTGGTTGGCGCCTTCTAGGAGGTGTGGTTGAAGCTGCGCTTCCATTGGGCCCGAGAACTTCCCTTGGGCCGAGGCGAAGAACTGTCCTGAGACGTCGGTTCCGAGCTCCGACGCCTGGAGGTAGCGGCGAGCCGCGGTCTCCGGCGTCTGATTCATGCCGGGAATGAGGTTCACGATTGGAATCATCAGGTACTTCAACAACGGGCCAGCGTTTCGCGCCACGTTGGTGGCGTTCGACGCACCGGGCGAGACAGCGTAGACGGCCATGCCCGAGGGTAGCCGGCGCGCCAGCGCTGCGACCCACCAGGCGATAACGAGTTTCGCGTCGGCATACGCCGTGTTGGGCACATACTTCACGTGCGGCCCGTTGCGGATCAGGGCCTCGACAGCGATGGTTTGATCGCCCCGGAAGTATTCAGCCGCGAAGGCGGGCACATCGGTGTACTTGAACATGGGAACGCCCCCGCGGGCAGGCTCTGCGCTGGCGATAACCATCCGCGCATTGGGGCTAACGAGGTTGGCACGAAGCAACCCGACAGTCAGTTGATGATGGCCGATCAGCGGGGCCTGAGAAGCCTCGATGCCCGCTGCACTGAGCACGCGATTCTTGCCTGGAACCATCCCTGCATTGAGCAACAGGAAATCGATTGGCCGACCTCGCTTGACGAGCTCGGCAAGGGCGGACTGAACGCTCGATGGCTTGTCCAGGTCCAGCGCCAGCGGCGTGAAGATCACTGTTTTGTTCTCTGTCGCTAGCTGATCGGCCGCTTGCTGTGCCCCGGCCAGGCTCCGCCCGGTGACGATGATCTCGTGCCAGCCCTCTCCGGCGAGGAGGCGGGCTGCCGCATCGCCGAGCCCCGAGGTGGTGCCGGTGACGAGAGCGATCGAGTGTTCCATGGGCGGTTCCGTGGTGATGGGAAGGGTCGACGGACCCCGCTGAGTGGGAAGCCGCCTTGTGATTTTCGAACTGTTTAGTTAAATTATATGGGCCCCAGATCACGGTCAAGGACTTTCGAACTAAATGTTTCAGAATTCCGCCAAGCCGCGGGGACGTCCGCGAAACTTCGACGAGAAGGACGCTCTGGATAAGGCGACCCGGGTGTTTCGATCGAAGGGTTACGACGGCGTCACGATCGAGGATCTTGTCGAAGGCATGGGTGTGGGACGGCCGAGCCTGTACGCCATCTTCGGCGACAAGCGGACGCTCTTCCTGCGTGTCCTCCGGGCGTACGCAGAAGCAAAGGGTGCTCGCGCTGCGCAGGCGCTCTTCTCGCCGCCGACGCTTCGCGGGTCAATGGTCGGGTTTCTAAGGCACGCCGTTGAGTCTGCGACCGAGGAGGGATCCGCCCCAGGATGTCTCATGGTGTGCGTTGCGCCGCTTGTGGACGATGCAGAGGTCAAGCAGTTCCTGAAGGACGCAGTAGGTGCCGGCGCGGCCCTTGTGGAACGTCGTTTCTGCGACGGGATAAGCGCGGGAGAAATCCCGTCTGACTTTCCCATAGCCGTGCGAGCGAGCCAGGTGCTCGATCTTGGCCGAGGTCTGACGATGCGTGCGCAGATGGGCGTGCCGCGCACGACGCTCCTCGAAGATGCTGAGGCAGCGGCCGACTTGGTGCTCGTGTCGAGCCATGGAATGGCGGCGTAGGAACGTTGATGCCGGATGCGTCAAGGCTCAGGTCTTAAAGACATCGTGCCGGCTGCTCTCAGCTTCACAGAGCTAGGGCTGTGGGGAAAATAGAGCAAAGTTTCCGCAGAAACTTTCGAAGTCAAACTTGCAAGTTTGCCTTGTAAGTTGCTTTTCGCGTCCCTAACGTAGGGACATGACCAAGCAAGCTTCCGTGTTCCCGGGCGTCGATATCGCCGCTGCCGATCTCCTGACCGCTTGCGGCCAGCTCGTGCGCCGGCTCCGCGCAGAATCGAACAACCAGGAACTGAGTTGGTCGCAGATCGCCGTGCTCGCGCGCCTCGAGGAGACCGGCCCCACGTCCATCGCCGACATGGCGCGCGCCGAGTCGGTGAAGCCGCAGTCGATGGGAGTGACCCTCTCAGTCATGGAGGACGAAGGACTCGTTGAGCGGATGCCGCATCCCACGGATGGTCGCCAGTTTCTTTTTGCCCTGACCACCGCGGGCGTCGAGGCCCGCCGTCGCATTCGCGTCGCGAAGCAATCGTGGCTGGCTGGCGCCGTCGCCACCCTGACACCCGACGAGCAGCGCGATCTGCTCGTCGCCGCAGCCGTGATCCGTCGCCTTGCCGATTCGAGCACCCGCGAACCTGCGTGACCTCCATCGTCTTATCCCCACCTCCCTAAGGAACACACCATGCCGCTCAGCCAACTCGACGCCAATGCCGCGTTGATCGTCGTTGACCTTCAGAAAGGAATCGTCGCGCTTCCGACCGTGCACGACTCGGCCGATATCGTCGCGCGTTCCGCCTCGCTCGCGCGTGCGTTTCGCGCGTCGGGTCGTCCGGTCGTGCTGGTGCATGTCACCGGTGGCGCGCCGGGTCGTACCGACGCGGGCGCGCGTCCGTTTCCGTCGGATCCGTCGTTCATCGAATTCGTGCCGGAGATCGAGCGCGCACCGTCCGATCACATCGTCGAGAAGAAGCGCTGGGGCGCCTTCCACGGCACCGATCTCGACAGCTGGTTGCTCGGCAAGGGTGTGGAGCAGGTGGTCATCGTCGGTGTCGCCACCAGTATCGGCGTCGAGTCCACCGCGCGTTTTGCCAGCGAGCACGGCTACCACGTCGTCATCGTGCCCGATGCGATGACCGACCTGGTCGCCAGCGCGCACGAGAACAGCGTCAACACCATCTTCCCGCGTATCGCCGAAACGACGACGACCGCGGAACTGCTCAAGGCGCTCGGCTGAGGATCAGCCTTCCCCCGCGCTAAACGTGATGATCGTGTGCGTCGTCGGCTGAGAGGCCAGCGCCCCCACCGGCGGCGGCACCACCGGCCATGCCGGCACCCATGCCGCCGCCCATCCCGCCGCCACCGCCATTGCCTCCGGTACCCTCGCGGCCATCGCCTTTGACGCCTTCGGCACGCGATTTACCGCCTGATCCGCTCGACGGGCGTGTCGGGCCCTGCCTGGGAATCACCACGCTCGACGGAATGGCATCCAGGTCGAGCACCTT
>Ga0163161_10001179_pt1 | contig 19622 bp, 13 predicted proteins | sample S45metaG_FD_129847 | JGI IMG/M metagenome (GOLD analysis project Ga0163161, IMG submission 129847) | Switchgrass rhizosphere microbial communities from Kellogg Biological Station, Michigan, USA - S4-5 metaG | ecosystem: Host-associated > Plants > Roots > Rhizosphere > Soil | place: USA... | reverse complement strand
CGGTGGCCCTTAGTGGCGTGGTTGAGGCGCCAGCCCATGGCCTCCGCTTCGGCGGTGGCATAGTCATACAGCGCGACGCCGGTCACGCCTTCGCGCCAGCGTGTCTCGGTACGCGAGAACAGCTCACGCGATGCGCTCGCGCAGGCGTGCATCGTCGCGTCATCGCCGACCACGAAGGTGTCACCGACATCGCCCTCGTGGCCGTCGAACACCGGGCCCAGGTCAATGAAGAAGATGTCGTTCTCCGCGAGCACCGTGTCCGGTGCGGAACGTTGCCGGAACGTCTTCAGGGTGTTGGCGCCAAAGCGGAGGATGCTCGGGTGCCAGATGCGCTGCATGCCGGCAGCGGCAAGACGTTCGCCGGCGAGTTCAACGGCCTCGGGCTCGCTCATGCCCGGCACGATCCGCGAGGCAATATCGCGCAAGGCGACCCACGATTGTTCGCGGGCCCCCAGCATCTGTTCGAGGGAGAAGCGTTTGCCGACGTTTTCGGCGGTCGCGACGGCCATGGCCCGGTCCTGGGTGAGTCGAGGCCCCGATTATCCCTCGCCGGCGTCGATACCCGCCAGTTCGAGTGCCGCACGGCGGCCGGCGGCCAGCACTTCCTCGGACACAAGAGGATCATGGGTGGCGCGGGCCACCTGCATGGTCCCGGCCATCAGTCCATAGAGGGCGATGGCACGCGAGCGGGCCTGATCCGGTGACAGCAACGGCCATTGCGTGGCGGCGAGTTCGAGGAATTCGTTTACCCCGATGGTGAACGCCTCACGAACCGGATCCGAGTGGCGGGCCACCTCGGCCGCTACCGCGGATGAAGGGCAGCCATGCCCCGGGTTATCGCGATGACGGATGGAGAAGTAACTGCGAATGAGGCCACCGAGACCTTCGCCGGTATCGATCCAGTGCTGCAGCCGCGCGACGCGCTCCTTCAGGGCCGCGGTCACCGCCTCGCGCGTCAGGTCTTCCTTCGACTCGAAGTGGTTGTAGAAGGCGCCGTTGGTGAGCCCGGCCGCCGCCATCAGCGACTTCACGCCCTCGCCTTCGATACCGTGTTCGCGGAAGCGAAGCGCGGCGGTCTCGACGATACGTTGGCGGGTCTGGTCCTTGTGATCCTTGTCGTAGCGCATGGCTCAGTGCTCCGTGGTGGCGACATCGTCGTGGGGTGCGTCCCAGCCACCACCGAGCGCGCGGAAAGCGGCAACCGCAGAGCGCGCATCGTTAGCGTGCACCTGCGCCAGCAAGTCGCGCGAGGCGAGCAGCTGTCGGTCTTCGTCGAGCACTTCGATCAGGCTGACCGCGCCGCCCTTGTACGCATCCTGCGCCGCATCGCGGGCACGGGTGTGCGCATCCACTTCATCGGTGAGCAGGGCGTGCTGGGCCTCGAGCTGGCTCAGCGAGACGATGGCGTTCTCGACGTCTTCCGTGGCGCGGAGCATCGACGCGCGATACTTCGCCAGGGCCTCGACGTTAGCGCCTTTCGCCTGCTGGACTTCGGCGTCGACGCGGCCGAAGTCGAAGAGGCGCCAGTGCAGGCCGAGCGCGCCCTGCGGCTGGAAGGCAGCACCCGTAAGCAGGTGGCCGCTACCGAGCGTACTGAAGCCTAGCAAGGCGGAGAGCGACATCGAGGGGTAGTACTCGGATACGGCGACGCCGATCCGTGCGTTACTGGCGGCGAGCTCGCGCTCCGCAGCAATCACGTCGGGACGGCGACGAAGCAAGGCGGCGGGACCACCGGCGGCATCGACGCCGGGCACGACGTATGACTTGCCGGCGGCGCCAATCTCCGCGGCGTAGGTGCCTGGCGCAGCGCCCATCAACACGTCGAGGCGGTTCAGCTGCGTTTCCAGCTCGATCCTGAGCGGCGGGATCGTCGCCCGGGCCTGCAACAACAGCGCCTCGGACTGCGCCGTTTCTCTCGCCGTGCCGACGCCATGCTCCGCGCGCAGTCGAACCAGGTCGACCAGGCCCGCTTCGTTCTTGATCTGCTCCTCCGCAATGGCGATCCGCTCCTGCGCGCCACGGACCCGGAAGTAGGCGTCGGCGGCTTCGGCAGCGAGGGAGATGCGCACGCCCACGTGGCTGGCTTCGGCCGCCTGGTACTCCGCGTCGGCCGCTTCAGCGCCGCGGCGCAGGCCACCGGCGAGATCGAGCTCCCAGCTGGCACCGGCACCGACGTCCTGAATCGTCTGCGCGCGCTCGTAGCCCGGGAAGGCGCTGGCGATCTTGCCCAGGGGGCTGCTCGTCGACTGGTGCTGGCGGACGACATCGCCGTCGAGGCTGCCGCTCGGCATGCGATCGGCCTGCGCATGTGCCGCGGCGGCGCGCGCCTGCTCGACGCGTGCCGTCGACGCGGCAAGATCGAGGTTCTGTGCCATCACGCGGTCGACGATGGTGACCAGCTCGGGGTCATTGAAACCCTTCCACCAGGCATCGAGCGACGGAGCCGGAGCGGCAATTTGCCGGGCGGCCAGCGCATCGGCTTCGTGCCAGCTCGGATTCGTGGCGACATCCGGCCTGACGTAGTCGGGACCGACCGTGCAACCTGCGAGGCCCACGGCCAGCAGGGCGAAGAGGAAGTTAGTGCGCATCGGCGGAAGGTCCTTTGGGCGGCTGCACCTTGCGCATCAACGGCACCATGACCGTCGCGATGACAAAGCACACCATGATGGAAAGGAAGGCATCGCTGTAAGTCAGCGTCTGTGCCTCACGGAACGTCAGTTGCCAGAGCGAGTGCAGCGCGGCGGTGTAGCTCTCGGTATCCGCCGGGTTGGGCAGCAGGTTGTTCATGGCTTCGTTGGCCGGGGTCAGGTGTTCGGCCATGCGATAGAAATGCAGGTTGGTGCGGTCGTTGAGGATCGTGGCGCAGGCCGCGATGCCGATCGCGCCACCGAGGTTGCGCATCAGGTTGAACAGGCCGGAGGCCTGCTTGAGCTTCGACGGCAACAGGCCGCCCAGGGTGAGCGTCACTGTCGGCGGTACCGCCAGTTGCTGGCCCATGCCACGCAGTGCCTGTGGAAAGAGCAGTTCGGTCGCGCTCCAGTCGTGCGTGATCGGCGTGAACTCGAACATCGAGGCAGCGAACAACGCCAGGCCGACCATCAGCAACCAGCGCAGGTCGACACGATTGGCCAGCATCGAGTAAATCGGGATGGTCAGGATCTGGAACACGCCGGTAGAGAACACCGCCTTGCCGATCTGCAGTGCGCTGTAGCCTTCCACGCGACCGAGAAACAGCGGCGTGAGATAGATGGTCGCGAACAGGCCGATACCGGTGACGAAAGAGAAAAAACAGCCGAGCGCGAAGTTGCGGTCCTTGAGTGCGCGCAGGTCCACCACCGGGTGCTCGGCCGTGAGGCCACGCCAGACGAACAGCACGCCTGAGATCGCGGTGATCCAGGCCGTCGTGCGGATCGTCGCATCCTGCATCCAGTTCCAGCGCGGGCCTTCTTCCAGCGTGTACTCGAGGCAGCCGAGGAAAGCGGCGATGAGCGCGATACCCAGCCAGTCGCCCACCTTGAGCAAGGAGAAATCGGCTTCATCGATCTTGACCAGGATCGGCACGGCGATGGTGACGAACGCGCCGGGAATCAGGTTGATGAAGAACAGCCAGTGCCAGGAATAGTGATCGGTGATCCAGCCTCCCAGGGTCGGCCCGAGCGTCGGCGCCAGCGAAGCGAGTGCGCCGATCGTCGCGGCAGCCACGACGCGGTTCTTGCCTTCGAAGAACACGAAGGCCGTGGTGAACACCATCGGGATCATCGAGCCGCCGAGGAAGCCCTGCAGCGCACGAAACACGATCATGCTCTGGATATCCCAGGCCAGGCCGCAAAGCAGGCTGGTAAGCGTGAAGCCGGCTGCGGACACCGCAAACAACCAGCGAGTGGAGAACACACGGCTCAGCCATCCCGACAGCGGAATCACCACGATCTCGGCGATGAGGTAGCTCGTCTGCACCCATGCCGTGTCATCGGCACCCGCCGAGAGACCGCCGCCGATGTCACGCAGCGAGGCGGACACGATCTGGATGTCGAGCAGCGCGATGAACATGCCAAGGCACATGCTCGCGAACGCGAAGATCTTCTGGCCCTGGGTGAGATGAGCGATCGGGCTCATGGCGCTTTCGTGTCGATCGTCGTGGTGACGGAGAGGCCCGGACGCAACGTGCCGAGATCGCCGTCGTTACCGTCGAGCGTGACGCGAACCGGCACGCGCTGGACGATCTTGGTGAAGTTGCCCGTGGCGTTCTCAGGCGGCAACACGCTGAACTGCGCACCTGTGGCCGGCGCGAGGCTGGTCACATGTCCCTTGAAGGTCTTGCCCGGCAGTACGTCCGCGCGGACGTCGACCACCTGCCCGACGTGCATGCGTGCCAGCTGGTCTTCCTTGAAGTTGGCATCCACCCAGAGACCGTGGGCCGGCACGACGACGAGCATCTGGCTGCCGGCGGCCGCATACGTGCCGACGCGCGCGCGGCGATTACCGATGACACCGTCGACGGGTGCGCGCAGCTCCGTATAGGAAAGATTGAGTCGCGCCATGTCGGCTTCGGCGCGGGCCTGGCTCAGCGCGGCTTCGACCTGGTGCTTCTGCGTGTCGATCACGTCCAGCTGGCGTTGGGCGCCCTGCACCGCGGCCGCAGCGCGGTCCGTCGCTGCGTGGGCGGTCTGGAAGTCCGCCTGGGCGCGCTGCGCACTTTCCACGGAGACGGCGGAACGACCGGCGAGATCGCGGTAGCGCTGATCGTCGAGTTTCGACCGGTTCGCTTCGGCCTGGGCGGCGGAAAGACCGGCCTGGGTCTGCGCGATGACGCTGTGCTGCAGCTGGGCCACCGCATCGAGGTTACGCAGCGACGCTTCCTGTGCGGCGACGGCTGCCTCCGCTTTTTCCAAGGCCGCCTTGTAGTCGCGATCATCGATTTTCACCAGGAGATCGCCCTTGTGGACGGCCTGGTTATCGGTGACCGCGATGGTCTGGATGTAGCCCGGGACCTTGGAGCCGATCACCGTGATATCGCCACCGACGTAGGCGTCATCGGTGTCCTCGATGAAGCGACCGCTCGTCCACCAATGGGTGCCATACAGAACGACCAGGACGACGAGGCCGACCAAGGCGATGATTTTCAAGCTCTTTTTTCGTCCTGCCACTCGGGGGACAGGGGAATCGATGACGGCGGCCACGGCAGTACCTGCTGGTTAGTGAAATTACGAACGTACTTTTAATGAAGATGATACGCGTAATCTCAAGGGCGCGGCGCGGATTTTTTTTGCCGGACGACGAAAAGGCCGCCTCGCGGCGGCCTTGGTTCATCTCAGTCCGGGGTTAGCCGTTACACCAGTCGGAGCAGGCGAGCAGCCTGTTCCACGACATCCTGGACGATCTGGGCCGCCGCCGCCTCGCGGACCAGGGCGCCCGACTGTCCCGACCACAGCGGCTGGAAATCGCCGAGTCCATCGGGTTCCGTTGCGGCACGCAACGGCGTCAGGGGACCGCCAGCCAGTGGGAACGGTAGCGCGTCCGCCGACAGGATCCCCAACTCACGCATCACGCGGTTGACCACGCCCCGCGCGGGACGCCCGGTGAGCACGTTGGTGACCGCGGTATTGTCGTCACGTGCGGTGCGCAACGCGTTGCGGTGAGCGGCCACGCTGGTCGCTTCGTCGGAAAGCAGGAAGGCCGTACCGAGCTGCACCGCGGACGCGCCGAGGCAAAGCGCCGCCGCCATGCCGCGTCCGTCGACGATGCCACCGGCGGCGATGACGGGCACTTTCAATGCATCCACCAGCTGCGGAACCAGCGCGAGGATGCCCGGCTGCGTCGCCATGTCGTCGGTGAGAAAGTTACCGCGGTGACCGCCGGCTTCGTAGCCTTGGGCGATCACGGCGTCACAGCCCCGGTTCTCGAGCCAGCGACCTTCGGAGACGGTGGTGGCGGAAGCGAGGACGACCGCACCCGTGGCCTTGACCCGATCCAGCAAGGCATCGGCCGGGAGACCGAAGTGAAAACTCACCACCTCGGGGCGGAGCGATTCCACCAGCGCGCACATCTGCGCATCGAACGGGGCACGTCCACCGGCGGCGGGAAGCGTCGCCACGTCGACACCGAACTCGGCAAAATACGGGGCGAGCCGGGCGAGCCAGCGCTGTGTGTCTTCCGTCGTCGGCGTGACCGGCGTATGCGCGAAGAAATTCAGGTTGATTCGTGAGCCCGGCACGGTCGAGCGAAAGAGCCGGACCTCGGCCTCGATCGTTTGCAGGGAAAGGGATGCGCAGGGAAGGGACCCCAGTCCACCGGCTTGCGCCACCGCGATAGCGAGTGCGGAACCACCCGACCCTGCCATCGGTGCAAGGAGGAGGGGATGTTCGATGGCGAACAGGTCGAGAGCGCGACGATCGGTCCAGGCAATCATGGCCATTCCTGAAGTGCGGCATCGACGGACAGGAAAGGGCACGTCGAAGCCTCGGTACGAGGATACCAAAGTGTCGCTTCTCTTTCGCCGCTCCCAACCCGTACGATGTATGCCTCGGGCGAATCGTCACAGGAGCAATGCATGGTGAAGCCCGTGGGCTCGCGCAGCCTTCACAACCAGGTCGTCGATGAGCTGGGCCAGCTGATTGTCAGCGGCCAACTGGCCCCCGGCGAGGGCCTCCCTCGCGAGGACCTGCTGGCCGAGCAGTTGCAGGTCAGCCGCACGGCGCTGCGCGAAGCGATGAAGGTGCTCGTGGCCAAGGGCCTCATCGAGTCGCGCCAGCGAACCGGCGCCCGTGTCCGCGAGGCGATCCACTGGAAGCAGCTCGACGCCGAGGTGCTGGCCTGGCGGTGCGCGTCCATGCCGACCGACAGTTTCGTCGAACAGCTGGTGGAAATGCGCGAGCTGATCGAGCCCGGTGCGGCCGCCGCGGCGGCCAGACGGAGAACGGACGCACAGATCATCGAACTCAAGGCGGCTTACGATGCGATGGCGGCGTCGGAGGACCTCGACGCCTGGGCCAAGGCCGACCTCGCCTTCCACGAAACGCTGCTCAATGCGACCAACAATTCGCTGATGGTGTCGCTGTTTTCGGTGATCGAGACGGCGCTGGGAACGTTCTTCCTGCTCTCGGCGCGTAATGCGGCCAACTTCAAGACGGCCCTGCCACGCCACCAGAAGGTCTATGAAGCGGTTCGGCGGGGACAGCCCGAAGTGGCGAGGAAAGCCATGCTGGACATGGTGGCCGAGTCCCGCGCCAACATCCTCGGCCAGGGTCGCCGCTGAGCGCCAGGCCGCCTGCGACAAGGCCTCCAGGGCGCGATCCGCAACAAATGCTGCGCCGCAGCTTGCGGACATATAATAATAAAATACTACAATTGACCCACGGGACTATTTTGATCGGCGAGTGACTACGGAAGCGGAAGCAAGGCAACTTGCGTCCCGGGGAACCGTGCGCCGACATCCATCCATTTGTGGGGAGTAAGGAATGCAGCGGAAGGTACTCGCGCTGTCGGTGCGCAACGCACTGGCGGGCATGCTCGGCATCTGTTTCATCGGCGGTTTCATGCCGGTCCACGCGCAGGACGCACCCGCTGCCACGACCCAGGATACCCAGCGAACGCCGGATGGGAAGGCCGTCACCGACCTCAACGGCGTCTCCGTGACCGGGCAGCTGCAGTCGTTGTTCCTTTCCCAGTCGACCAAACGCGACGCGGTGAACACCGTGGACTCGGTGTCGGCGGAAGAGGCCGGCAAGTTCCCCGATCAGAACGTCGCCGATGCGCTCCAGCGCGTGCCCGGCGTCTCGGTCAATCGCAGCGGCGGCGAGTCGAACCAGATCACCGTGCGCGGCTTCGGCCCCGACTTCGTCAACGTGCTGCTCAACGGCCGCACGATGCCTACCGCGGCCACCGATCGCGCGTTCGACTTCGACGTCCTTCCGTCCGAAGTGATCCAACAGGCTGTCGTGCAGAAGACCAGTACGCCCGATCTCGAAGAAGGCGGTATCGGCGGCACGGTCAACATCATCACGGCGCGTCCGTTCGACTTCAACGGCTGGCACGCCTCGGGCAGTGCCGCCGGCGTCAATGACAGCATCAAGGGTGGCCTGGCCGACAAGACCACGCCCAAGGTGTCCGGCGTCATCGGCAACACCAATGCCGACCACACCTTCGGCTGGCTGGCGTCCGCCGTCTACTACAAGCGCGACCACATCGAGCAGTCCATCGATACCCTGGGCTGGCTGCAGAACCAGGATTTCTCGCGGATCAATCCGTCGTACACCAATCTCTCGTTGCCGCAGACCCTGCAGGGCCAGGTGATCAACGAAACCCGCACGCGTACCTCCTTCAACGGCGCCATCGACTGGAAGCCGCTGGACAACGTGACCGTGAAGCTGGACGGGTTGTTCTCCGAATACAAGGTGGACTCGACGTACAACGCGTTCGGTTCCTACACCAATACCGGCATCATCCAGAGCATCACCCCGGGCGCGAACGGCACCGCGCAGAACTTCGTGATGGACAAGTCGGGCGGCATGTCGAACGACTACGCCGAGCAGGCCAACCCGCGTGATGCCTTCAATACGCAGTTCGGCAGCCACATCACCTGGCAGATCGATCCGTCCATGGAGCTGGACCTGGACAGCGCCGCCTCGGGGGCGTGGAACAAGCAGTCGCAGGACGGTTACTTCGTCGTGCTCGGCACCCGCAATGTCGGCGTCAATCCGACCTGGACGAACAACGGCGACGATCACCTGGGCAGCTACACCGGCCTGCTGCCGAGCACCGACGTGAACACGCTGCACGCCCACGTGACCAACCAGGGCACGCAGAGCCCCGACGTCAGCGACAAGATCCTCGAGAACCAGCTTCACTTCGGCAAGAGCTTCCTGGACGGCACGCTGTCGCGCATCGACTTCGGCATTTCCAACTCCAACCGCAAGAAAACCGAGGTCACGTACAACACACCGAACAGCTTCGGCTGCGCCGAGTACTGCGGCTATGTGGTGGATGTACCGGCCGATGCGGTCAATGCGCATATTTTCCACGCCGGCAATCTCGTCGACGGCGCGTCACCGGGCTTTCCTCGCGACTGGGTCACCTACGACGTGAAGAAGCTGTTCGCGTACCTGGCGACGCCCGCGGCGTACAACCAGCTGCCCAACGCCGATGCCTTCAAGGCACAGCTCGATGCCAATGGCGGCGGCTTCACGGCGGTTCCGGACCCGAACACCTATAGCCAGATCAAGGAACGGATCAGTTCGGCCTACGGCATGGCCACCCTCGAGGGCGACGGCAGCATGCCCTGGACCCTCAATGTGGGCATGCGCTACACGAAGACGAACACGACCTCCTACGCCTACTCGGTGCCGATCATCGGCATTGCCGTGAACCCCAACGATCCGACGAATGCGATTCCGACCTACGGCACGCTGAGTCCGATCGCGCAGAACGGCAACTACCACGAGTGGCTGCCGTCGATGAACTTCAAGCTCAACCTGCTCGATAACGTGGTGTTCCGTGCCGCGGCATCGAAGACGCTGACCCGTCCCGACCTGAGCAACCTGGCCGCCTCGGCGTCGTACAGCTTCCGCCCGCAGGACCAGACAGTCACGCGTGGCAACACGCAGCTCAAGCCGTATCTGTCCAAGAACTACGATGCGGGTATCGAGTGGTACTTCAACGAGACCAGCTACACGGCCCTGAACCTGTTCCGCAAGCAAGTCAGCAATTTCAGCACCCTGATCACCACCGAGACGACCTTGCTTGGCTTCCCGTTCCAGCTGACCGAGCCGGTGAACCTCAACGAGGCCACGATCAAGGGCGCGGAATTCACCTTCAACTACCAGTTCACCAAGCTCCCTGCCCCGTTCGACGGCCTGGGCGTGGCGACGAACTACACCTATGTCACCAGTGACGCGTCCATCAGCCAGGACAAGCTGGCGAATGCGGGCAAGTTCGCCGTGCCGGGCATCGGCAATTCGTACAATGCGAGCCTGTATTACCAGAAGGGTCCGGTGGAGGCTCGCGTGGCATACAACTGGCGCGCCAAGTACCTCGCCTCGATCGCCGGTAACCAGAGCCAGCCGACCTCGGTGAAGGATTACGGCCAGCTGGATCTGAGCGCGAGCTACAAGCTCAACGAGCATGTCTCGCTGTTCGTGGATGCGACCAACCTGACCAACGAGAACATCTACCAGTACCAGGTGTACGACGATCGCCAGAGCTACGCCGAGGCCAATGGCCGTACCTTCTTCCTCGGTGTGCGCGCCTCGCTGTGATCCAGCTGTGCAACGACCGGTTGAGCGTGTGCCTGCTGCCGTCGGTAGGCGGTGGCATCGCACGCTTCGACTGGCTCGGTGGCCTCGAGGAAGTGCCGCTCATGCGGCCCTGCCTCGGCGAGCCCGAGCGATCCCCAGGTCGCTATGAACCCAACCGCCTTGCCTGTTACCCCCTCCTGCCGTGGAGCAATCGGATTGCCCACGGCGGCTTTTTCATAGGGGAACGACGGGTCTCGCTGCCGCTCAATCGCGATGACGATGCCTACCCGATCCACGGCAGCGGCTGGCAGCGACGCTGGACGGTACGTGAGCATGACGCGGACGCAGCGCACCTCGAGCTTATCGAGGCAGCCCACGATGCCTACTCGTATCACGCCACTCTTCACTATCAGCTGGAAGGCGACGCCCTGAAGGTACGCCTGGGTGTAACCAACACCGGCGATGCCGCGCTACCGTTCGGCCTGGGCCTGCATCCGTTCTTTCCGCTGCACGGCGGCGCGAGATTGCTCGCACCCGCGACGGGCGTCTGGCTCAACGACGGCCACGGTCCGCTTCCCAGCCACCACGGCCCTGTGCCGGGCCCGTGGGACTTCTCGACCCGCCTCCCCTTGCCTCCCCAGGGCGTCAACCACGCGTTCACCGGCTGGTCCGGCAAGGCCATCATCGAATGGCCCGACCACGCGCTGCGCCTGCATGTCGAGGCCGACGTGGACGGCTATGTCCTTTACACACCGGCGGACGAAGACTTTTTCTGCTTCGAACCGGTGGACCATCCGATCAATGCCGTGCATCTTCCGGGGGGGCCGGTGGCAAACGGCATGACCCTGCTCGGCCCCGGTGCATCGCTGGAACGCGTCTTCGCGTTCCGCGCCGAGGCCGTCGAAGAGGGGCGGCACCCATAAATCACAAGGTGGAACACTTGATGCGTCACGCCAGGATCGTCCGGTTCGCCATGCTCGCCGCGGGCAGTCTCGCCCTCGCACCCGCCCTCGCGGCAACGAAGGCGCCATCCGGCGCGAACACCTCGCCCACGTACGACGCATCGCATCGCGTGTTCCGGCTCGACGCCGGTGGCGTGACCTATGCCATGGGCGTCGACCCCGAAGGCAAGCTGCAGACGCTGTACTGGGGTGCCCGACTTGCCGCGACCGATCCGCTCGGCCCCGCGGCACCGGCACCGGAGCGTTCGTCGTTCGATCCCGCCGGCAGCCTGTCACCGCAGGAATACGCCGGTTGGGGTGGCGCCATGACGGCCACGCCCGCGTTGAAGATTCGCCTCGCCGACGGCAACCGCGACCTGGTGCTGCGCTACGACAGCTACACGATCGAGAACGGCGGTCTTTCCATCCTCCTGCGTGATGCGCAGGCGGGCGTCGCCGTCAGCCTGCGCTACACGGCCGATACCGCCACCGGCATCATCGGCCGCTCCGCGCATATCGAGAACACAGGCAAGCAGGCGCTCGTGGTCGACAGCGCCGCCTCGGCTGCCTGGAACCTGCCTCGCGGCAGCGACTATTCGCTTCGCTACCTCACCGGTACCTGGGCAGGCGAATGGCATCTGCAGACGCGCGCCATCACCCCGGGCGCCACCGTGCTCGAGAGTCGTCGCGGCAGCACGGGCGACGAGAACAACCCTTGGTTCGCCATCGGGCGCGGCAACGCCTGGAGCGAAACGCACGGCGACGTCTGGTTCGGCGCCCTCGCCTGGAGCGGCTCGTGGAGCATCCGCGTGGACGAGGACATTCTCGGCCAGGTGCGTGTGGTCGGTGGCTATAACCCCTTCGATTTCGGTTACAAGCTGTCGCCGGGCCAGGCACTCGATACGCCGGTGTTCTACGCCGGCTACACGCGCGACGGCATGGGCGAGGCCTCCCGCCTGCTGCATCGCTTCGAACGCGATCGCATCCTGCCGGAAGGATCGAAGACCCCGCTAAGACCCGTCCTCTACAACTCTTGGGAAGCCACGGAGTTCAAGGTCGACGAACCCGGCCAGGTCCGCCTCGCCGAGAAGGCGGCCGCGCTCGGCGTGGAGCGCTTCGTCATGGATGACGGCTGGTTCGGCGCACGCAACACCGACCGTGCCGGTCTGGGTGACTGGGTGGTCAACCGCAACAAGTTCCCCAACGGCTTGAAGCCCCTCATCGACAAGGTGCACGGGCTGGGCATGAGCTTCGGCCTGTGGGTGGAGCCGGAGATGATCAACGCGGACAGCGACCTCTATCGGGCGCATCCGGATTGGGTGCTCAACTTCCCGGGGCGCGACCGCAGCGAGGGTCGCCACCAAATGGTGCTCAACCTGGCCCGCGAAGACGTCAAGGCGCACGTGCTCGAGGTGTTGGACGGCCTGCTCAAGGACAACGACATCCAGTTCCTGAAATGGGATTACAACCGCAACTGGTCCGAGCCGGGCTGGCCGCAGATGTCGCCCGATGAACAGCAGAAGGTCTACGTCGCCTACGTCAACAATCTTTACGACATCATTCGCGAGCTGCGCAAGCGCCACCCGAAGGTCGAGATCGAATCGTGCTCGGGCGGTGGTGCGCGCGTGGACCTCGGCATCATGTCGCTCACCGACGAAGTGTGGCCGTCCGACAACACCGATCCATCCGACCGTCTCTCGATCCAGGACGGCTTCAGCCAGGCCTACGCGCCAGCGACCATGATGGCCTGGGTGACCGGTTCGCCGAACTGGGTGAATAACCGCACCAGCTCGCTCGACTTCCGCTTCCTCTCGTCGATGCAGGGCGGACTGGGTATCGGCGCGAACCTGCTCGAGTGGACCGCGGCCGATGAAGCAACGGCACGTCACTACATCACCGAGTACAAGGCCATTCGTGGCACCGTGCAGAAGGGCGACCTGTACCGACTGCTATCCCCGCAGGACCGCGCCCCGTGGTCGGCGACGGAATCGGTGGCGGGTGACGGCAGCCAGGCCGTGTTGTTCGCCTTCCAGCGGCAGGGCGAGGAAGCGCGTCCGTTCTTGACATTGCGCCTGCGCGGCCTGGATCCCGCCGCGCGCTACCGGTTCCGCAGCATCCACGGCACGGTCGCACCGGGTACACCGGAGGTCGCGAGCGGTGCGTACTGGATGGAGCACGGGGTCAACGTGCTGATGAGGGGCGACCTCCAGGCGGCAGGCCTGGTCTTCGAACGCGACGGCAAGCGCTAGGCCTTTGCTGAACGCCTGGCGGCATCGCGTCGCCAGGCACCCGGGCTCTGCCGACGGAACCGCGAAAAGACGTTGGTGAAGTGACTCTGGTCGGCGAAGCCGCATTCGGCGGCGATATCCACCAGTGTCCTGTCGGGGTGGGCGAGCAAGGTCTGGGCGCGTCGTACGCGCTGCTCCATCCGCCAGTGCGTGGGCGACAGGCCCGTGCTCGCCTTGAAGGCGCGCGAGAAGTGGCTGCGCGACAGATGGCAGGCAGCAGCTGCGCCGTGAATGGCCGCACCAAGGTCAGTCTCGACGTCCAGCCTGTCGCAAGCCATGCGTAACTGCCACGAGGCGAGCCCGCCACGACTGGTACGGGGCAGCGCCGCCGGTTCCGTCGAGGACGTCCGCCTGAACGCGTGCAGGGCCATCGTGACGTGCTCGAATACGGCATCGTCAGCGGGCTTGCGCTCGACGGTTCGTAGCAGCAAGGAGGAAAGAGCATCCTCGATCGAAGCAAGTCTGGAGGTCATGGACCGCGCCCCTTGGGTCATTGGCGTCAGGCGTCCCCTGTTTCACGCCGACACCCCCAGACTAGGGCGCACATCAGGCAAAGGGCATCCTCATTCGAGGCGAGCCGGCCATCCGTTCGTGGGATCGGCATTCACTCTTTCGTGTCGTCGCCGGTCGGGTCTATAGCAAGAATCATCCATTTGGGTATTGAACGCAGCCGTCGCTCTTCGCAAGATGGGATGTGAACAGGGAGATTCCACGTGACCGAACCCATCGATCCGTCTGAAAAGATCCGGGTACTGATCACCGACGACCACCCGATCATGCGGCGTGGCCTGCGCGCCGCGATCAGTCAGGAGGCCGACATGGAGCTCGTCGGCGAAGGAGCGGACGGTGCGGAAGCGATTTCGCTGTACCGGAGCCTCCAGCCCACCGTCGCCCTGCTCGACTTGCAGATGCCCCATGTGGACGGCCTGGAAGCCATCGCGGCCATCCGCGGTGAATTCCCCAAGGCGACCCTCATCGTGCTGACCAGTTATCCCGGCGATGCGCGTGTCATGCGCGCACTGACCCTGGGGGCGACGTCCTATCTGCTGAAGTCCGCCACGCTCGAGGAAATCATCAAGGCGATCCGCGCCTCGGTGGCAGGTCGGCACGTGGTCGCTTCCGAAGTCGCCCACGAAATCGCCCGGCATGCGGGCTCGGACAACCTCACCTCGCGAGAAACCAGCGTGCTGCGGCTTGCCGCCGCCGGCCAGAGCAACAAGGCGATCGCCGAAGCGCTGTTCGTCTCCGAAGACACCGTCAAGTCGCGGATGCGCAGCATCATGGCCAAGCTCGGCGCGCTGGACCGGACCCATGCCGTGATGATCGCGGTGCAGCGGGGCTTCCTCGACTCGTAGCGCCCGGTCCGGGCTTACCGGCGGATCGACCACCAACGGCGGCGATACCCGGCGTAAGCCGTATGGCCTGGCAGCTTGATGTGAATCTCCGTGCCTTCACCGGGCGACGATTCCACATTGAGCGTGCCGGCAAGCCGCGACACCCGCTCACGCAATCCGACCAGCCCGAAGTGGCCGCTTTCGCGTGCCTTCGCCATGAGCGATTCATCGAAGCCGGCGCCGTCGTCCGTGATCACCAGCCACAAGGCATCTTCCGCATAGCCGAGCACGAGGGCGACGGTCTCGCCATGCGAGTGCGAAAACGCGTTACGCAAGGCTTCGAACGCGATGTCGCGCAGCTCGCTCTCGCACGCCTTGGCCAGCGGTCTCGGCGTGCCGTTCACCTCGAGCGAAAAGATCATGCCGTGCGTGGCCTGCAGGCGACGGCCTTCCGCTGCCATCTGATCGTATAGCGCCAGGCCGTGATCTTCCGTGCGACGGAGCAGCAGGATGCGCTCACGCCCTTCGAGCAGTGCATCGCGGGTCTGCTCCGACATCTCACGCATGTCCGCACGACGATCACGCGGAATGCTCTCGTCGATCGCCCACGCCTGCAACGTGAGCATGAGTCCCTGGAAGCGCTGCAGCAGGGTGTCGTGGATATCGCGTGCGACGGCTTCGCGTTCCTCGGCGCGGAAGCGAAGGCCGCGGGTCAGGGCGCGCGTACGCAGCTCGTAAGCCAACCAGAGAGCCAACACCAATGGCAGGACACCGAGTGCACGGAACCACCACGTTTCGTAATAGGCGGGTCGCCTGACGATCCGGGCGATGGCCGTCGCCGCGCTGGCTACACCGTTCTCGTTGATGGCACTGACTTCGAAGCGATAGTCACCCGGCGGCACATTGGTGAAAACCGCTTCGCGCCGCGTGCCGGCATCCTGCCAGGCGTCGTTGTAGCCGACCAGCCGATAGCGAAAATGGGCACGCTCCGGGCGGCTCAACATGGGCGAGGTGTACGCCACCCGAAAGCTGCGCATGGCCGCCGGTAGCGTCACCCGTCCCTGCTCGAGCGGGTACGTCGTGTCGCCGCTGGTGACGTCCTCCACGTATGCCACCGGTGCGACGTGGTTTTCCGGAATACGCTTCGGATCGAGCCAGGCAAGCCCCGACGCCGTCTGCGCCCAGAGGAGGCCGTCGTTACTCCGGCGCAACGTTGGCAAGGTGCGGTCCGGATCGGGAGCGCCCGGCAAACCATCCGTTGCATCGAACGCACGGTAAGGGACGAAGGTGGCGGGCGCGACCAGGGCCCTGGCCAGATCGTCCGCCGCCACGTCACGCACGCCGTCGAGTGTCTGGATCCAGAGGTTGCCCTCCGCATCCTTGACCAGGCCCGTGGCCGTCTGGAAGGCCTCGTCGTCCAAGGCCCCGATCGACGTGAAGCGCTTGCCGTCGAAGTGCTGGATGCCGTTGTCGCCGCCGATCCAGAGGCCGCCGGGCTCGGCGAACATGGCCCTGATCACACCCTCCTGCAGGCCTTGTGGCTTGCCGAACGTCGTCGCCACGCCTTGCGCAATGCGTGTCAGGCGAGGTTCGGCCGCCCCTCCCACCCAGAGGTTGTCGTCGTCGTCGACGGCGAGGACTTTCGGTCGCAGGTTCACGGGCGACGCATCGCTCCAGCCGACGCCATCCCATACGAGCAGGTTGTGTTCCGACCGGTTCGTGCAGACGTAGACCCGGCCCTTGCTGTCGCTGGCGACACAGTTGTTCGCTGCGTGTACCGCGTCGTCGCGCACGGCGGTGGCGCGCGTCGGCGTGCCTTTGGAAATGGACCATAACGTATCCACCGCCGCCGCCCAGATCGTATCGCGTCGTGCATCGAAGAACGTCGCCATGGTGAGGCGGGGAATCTCGGTCTCCCGCCATGACGCCGGCGGGACGAGCTGCAGCAGGGGATGGGTTTCACTACCGACCCACACCGTACCTTCGGCATCCACCGACGCCGATACCTCGTGGATGCCATCGGGCAGCTTCACCGTCGTGAAAGCCGATCGCCGGAACCGGTCCAGGCCATTCTGCGTCCCCACCCAGAGATTGCCCTCGCGGTCCCGGATCATCGGCCACGCATAGCTGCCGGTCAGGCCGTCCGCACGGTCCATGAACTCGGGGACCGGCTCGGCATGCGTGGCCTCGGCACGGCGAAGGGCTTCCGGTGAGAGAAAGGCGACTGCTCGCGTCGTGCTGGTGATCCATACCGCGCCCTCGCCGTCTTCGCGCAACGCGCTGACGGGAACAGGGAGCGGCGCCGCGGTCTCGATCAGCCTCGTCCCCTCGACCCGGTAGATGGTCACGGCCAGTCGCGTCGTGATGTAGAGCCGGCCGGACTCGCCGATGAAAATGTATCGTGGCTTGTCCGGTCCACCGGAAACATCGAGGAAGGCCGGCGCACCGTGGGGCCGGACCGCGACTTTTCCGCCCCCCACGATCCACAAGGCGCCGCTCCGGTCGAAGACGGCACGGTTGGTCGACCGCTCCGGCGTGTTGGGCTCGACCATTTCCCAGGCGCCGGCCCTGAAGCGGATCAGCCCCTTGGGTGAGACCGCCCAGACGCCGCCCTCGGGGTCCGCAAAGAACGCGTTGATCGACGCGACGACACCTTTCGGCTCGTCGAAATGCGTCAGATGGCCATCCTTCAGCAGCGTCGGGCCGCTATCGGAGTTGGCGATCCAGAGGCCGCCGCCTTCTGCCGGGAAGATGCTATTGAGTTGCGCCGCACGGAAAGCCTCGCCCGGGGCGGGCCTGAAGGCCTGGAACGTGACGCCATCGAAGCGGGTCACGCCCTTGGTGCCGGTCATCCAGAGGAAGCCATCGGCCGTCTGCGCGATGCTGGCGAGATCGCCCGGCGCGCCGTCCTGTTTCTGGAAGGCCGTGTGCTGGTAGCTGCCCAGCGAAACGGGTGGAGAGGCGCCGGCCGTGCCGGCAAGCAGTAGCCCGACAAAGGCGCCGAGCCATCGTGGCGCACGCGCCGACATCGTCATGCCTTGGACCCCCGAGCCTGGTGCGTTGACCTACCCAGGATCCGTGCATGGGTGCCCTCGGGCCAGATTGCCTGCTTAGGCGTCCTTTGCACAAGTAGTGCTTTAGTCGCTGACCGCGGTTCCCGGCCGTTTGTAGCGTTTTGTATACGGCGCTGGCGGGGATACGTAGTGATGCAAAACCCTGCTGTTCCGGACACGAGGGACGTCCGGTGCGCTCCATAGACTGTCAACACGCAGCGGCAAACATGCCTGTCGTTGCTCCCTCTATCTATGGAAGCCAACAGGAGAACGATGATGTCATCCGCATTCGCTAAGCGCACCCTCGCCATCGCCGTGGGATTTGCGATGCTCGCGCCCTCGGTTTACGCACAGCCCGCCCACGCCTTCGAGGCAGTGGCCACCGCTACCGGCACGACGAAGGTCGACGAGAGCATCCGCCCCTTCCATGTCCACGTGCCGCAGGAACAACTCGACGATCTTCGCCGTCGCATCGCGGAAACCCGCTGGCCGGACAAGGAAGTGGTGAAGGACGAATCGCAGGGCGTGCAGCTCGCCCGCGTGCAGGCACTGGTCAAGTACTGGGGTACCGACTACGACTGGCGCAAGGCCGAGGCACAGCTCAATGCACTGCCTGAGTTCGTCACCAACATCGACGGCGTCGATATCCAGTTCATCCACGTGCGCTCGAAAAACCCGCATGCCCTGCCCGTCATCCTTACGCATGGCTGGCCCGGTTCGACCTTCGAGTTCCTAAAGACCATCGGTCCACTGACCGACCCGGTCGCCTACGGCGGTCGCGCGGAAGACGCGTTCGACGTCGTGATTCCTTCCATTCCCGGTTATGGCTTCTCCGGCAAGCCGACGGAACTGGGTTGGAATCCCGAGCGCACCGCGCGTGCCTGGGATGTCCTGATGAAGCGCCTTGGCTACAAGCACTACGTGTCACAGGGCGGCGACCATGGCTCGGTGATTTCCGACGCGCTGGCACGCCAGGCGCCGAAGGGTCTTCTCGCCATCCACCTGAACATGCCGGCCACGATTCCGGGCAATCTCGTCAAGGGCATCAACGCGGGTGACCCGGCGCCAGCCGAACTCAAGCCGGACGAGAAGGAGGCCTATCAGTCGCTGAGCACCTTCTTCGGCCGCAATGCCGCTTACGGCGCCATGATGGTGACGCGTCCGCAAACCATCGGCTATTCGCTTTCGGATTCGCCCTCGGGCCTGGCCGCCTGGATGTATGAAAAGTTCGGCCAGTGGAGCGACAGCAACGGTATCCCCGAGAACGTGCTCTCGCGCGACGAGATGCTCAACGACATCACGCTGTACTGGCTGACCAACACCGGTGCGTCCTCGTCACGGTTCTACTGGGAGAACAACAACAATAACTTCAGCGCCGTCACCCAGCGTACCAACGAGATCAAGGTGCCGGTCGCCATCACGGTGTTCCCGCACGAGATCTACAAGGCACCGGAAAGCTGGAGCAAGGCCGCGTATCCGAGCCTCTTTTACTACCACCAGGTGAGCAAGGGTGGGCACTTCGCCGCCTGGGAACAGCCGCAGCTGTTTGCGGAAGAACTGCGAGCCGCGTTCAAGTCGGTCCGCTAAACCACCTGCTCTACCGCGGGGGCCCGCTCGTTGCAGGGGCCGATTCATCGGCGATAGCCAGGTTGCCTCAACCCCTATCGCCGCTGAAGCGGCTCCCACCATCAGAAGTTCCAGCGAACCCCCAGGTTCACCGCGTTGCTCGTGCTGTGCGACGCGACATCCGCGTTGTAGTACACGAAGGTGCTCGCCT
>Ga0163161_10001178_pt1 | contig 19626 bp, 15 predicted proteins | sample S45metaG_FD_129847 | JGI IMG/M metagenome (GOLD analysis project Ga0163161, IMG submission 129847) | Switchgrass rhizosphere microbial communities from Kellogg Biological Station, Michigan, USA - S4-5 metaG | ecosystem: Host-associated > Plants > Roots > Rhizosphere > Soil | place: USA... | reverse complement strand
CCTGAGAGTGACAAGATTGCAAAGTCGATGAAACTGTTCGACCCGGATGACAGCTGGAAGGAAGTGCCGACCGATCAAGCCCCGGACTGATCCAATCTAATGAAACGGCTGGAACGGCTGGAACGGCTGGAACGGCTGGAACTGTAGGAGCTGTCGAGTGCAACGAGGCTGCGATCTTTTGACTTTGTTTCTAAAAGACAAGATCAAAAGATCGCAGCCTCGTTGCACTCGACAGCTCCTACACCGCTCCTGCACCGCGCCTGCACAGCGCCTACAGGAGTGAGCTTGCCAGTAATGCTTCGAGCCCCATCGGTTTGGCGAAGTAGTAACCCTGGGCCTGCCCCGCGCCCATTTCGCGCAACAGGTTCAGGGTTTCTTCATTCTCGACCCCTTCGGCCACCACACTCAGGTCCAGCGATTCTGCCATGCGCACGATGGCTCGCACGATGGCGCGGCTGCGCGGACTGCTGGTCAGTTCGAAGATGAACGACTTATCGATCTTCAAGCCGCTGAAACGGTACTGGTGCACATAGCTCAGGGATGAAAAACCGGCGCCGAAGTCATCGAGCACCACCGACATGCCGTTGTCGGCCAACTGCTGCATGGTCAGTCGGGCAATGGCCGGCTCGGCCACCAGCGCGCCTTCGGTCAACTCCAGGCAGATCCGCGACGGTGCAACGCCGTGGCGTGCCAGCAGCGCCAGCACCTCACCGGCGAATTCCGGGCGAGCCATGCTGTAGCTGGAGCAATTGACGTGCACCGCCGGCCAATTGGCGTGCTCGGGCTGCGCCAGGATCACCGCGATGCGGGTGAGCATGTACAGGTCCAGTCGACCGATCAGGCGCAGGCCTTCCACGTCCGGCAGGAACTCGCCCGGCGCGATCAGCCTGCCACCCGGCTGATGCCAGCGAATCAAGGCTTCGAGCGCCAGCAGTTCGCCGGTTTCGACACTGACAATCGGCTGGAAATACGGCAGCAGTTCATCGGTGCGCTTGAGCGCGTTACGCAAGGCCCCTTCCCGCTCGACCTGGTCGGACACCTCACGACGCACTTCCTGGTTGAACACCGCGTAGCTGTCGCGCCCGGCACTCTTGACCCGGTACATGGCCGCATCGGCATCGCGCAGCAAGTCGGCCGGCTCGTTATGGAACTGACTGTCGGCACTGACAATGCCGATGCTGCAGGAGGAGAAAACCTGATGGCCATTGATGAAAAACGGCAGGTCGAACGCCGCCAGGATCCGCTCACCTATTTCGATCAGCGTATCCATCGTGGCCTCGGGCGCCAGCACCGAAAATTCATCGCCCCCCAGACGCGCCAGCATGTCGGTTTCCCGCAGGCAACTGCGCAAACGGTGGGCGACGTGCATCAACAGCAGGTCGCCAAAATGGTGGCCGAAACTGTCGTTGACCATCTTGAAGCGGTCCAGGTCGATGAACATCACCGCCAGTTGCCCGCCTTCGCTTTCGAAGCGCGACCAGGCCAGGTTGAGGCGCTGTTGCAGGTAGGTCCGATTGGCCAGCCCCGTCAGGGCATCGTGGGAGTTTTCGTGTTGCAGCTTGGCGTTGGCATGGTCGAGCTCGCGGGTGCGGTTCTGCACCCGGGCCTCCAGCTTGAGATTGGCCGCGTGAATCGCTTCGGCGGCGGTACGGCGCGACAACGCCGTATCGATGTGCCGCGACACGAACGTCAGCAGTTCCTGGTCACGCTGGCTGTAGCTGACCTGCGAGGTATAGCTTTGCACCGCCAGCACACCCCGTACCCCTTCGCCATCGAACAGGGGAATGCCCAGCCAGGAATAGGAACGGACCGACTCGTCGATTTCGATTTCCCCCTGGGCGGACAGGCGGTCGGCCTCATCGACATCGATCAGGCAAGGTCGACGCTGACGAATCACATACTCGGTCAGGCCCCTGCGCCCACGTCGCGCCGCCGGGCGGACGGTCTGCCGCTCATCCACGTAATAGGGAAAGGTCACTTCGCCGGTCGCGTCTTCGAACATCGCGATGTAGAAGTTCTGCGCAAACAGCAGATCACCGACGATGCCATGCAGGGTTTGAAAAAACTCGCTCATGTCCACCGGCTGGCTCGACAACTCGGCGATCTGGAACAACGCGCTCTGCAGGTGCTCGGCGCGCTCGCGCTCGGCCACTTCCTGGCGCAGGGCGTCGTTGACCGCCGACAGTTCCAGAGTGCGGCGCATCACCGTCTGCTCCAGGTCCTCACGGTGCAGAATCCGGTCCAGGGCCATGGCCACGTGGCGTGCAACCACCAGGAACAGGGCGCGGTCTTCGGCGCTGTAGGTGCGCGACACCTCGTAGACCTGCATGGCGAGCATGCCGAACACTTCATCCGAGGCGTTTTTCAACGGTGCGCCCATCCAGAACTCGGGACGATCACCCACGCAGTAAAAGCGCCCCTCGGCCTGAGCCGCCAGAATGCCGGCCGAATCGATCAACAACGGCTGGCCAGACGTCAGCACCTGGCCGGTCAGCGACAGGCGCTTGGGATCAAGGTACTCGTAGTTCGAAGACTCCAGGGCTTCGACGTCGATTTTGTCGACGTAATACGGGTAGTCGATTTTGTGGGTATGCGGGTCATACAACGCGAGGTAGAAATTCTCCGCGTCGATCAAGCTGGCCAGCAACTGATGCACGCCGACCAGGAAGACAGAACGATCCCGGGTCGAACTGGCCAGATAGGTGATTTCATAGAGCACCCGCTGAGTAATCTGCGCACGGGCCAGGGTGTTGGTCTGCACCTGAATGCCCAGGCGCTGGGCAAAGTCGGCGAGCGCGGGTTGCGCGTCATTGTCGACCGGCGCGAGCAGCCAGCCGAGCACACTTTCGCCTTGACCGGTCGGCCAGCGCTGCAAGCGCCGGGCCCGGCAAAAAGCTTCGAATTCTTCATTGGCAACGCTGGCGGGCCACTGCGCCCCGGGATCGCCCTGCCCGACCAGATACATTTGCTCGCCGGCGCGGTAAACGGCCCACGCCGTTGTATGGGGCCAGTGCCGCGCTGAATCCAGCAGCTGTTCAATCATGTCGTCGTTGCCGGCGTAAGCCACCGCGGCAGTCTCCGAATTCCCTATCAGTTGAGATGCGACAAGGTCGCAGTCGTTCGATTGCCGCGGCGAACCGGTCAATTGACGAAAACTCATCAGCGCTCCATGAGCCAGAAACTGGCAATACTCATTTACTGATTGCTAGCAAAGTGCCGGTGTCCCTTTCCTTTATAGCTTATGAGATTTTTTTTCAATCATTTTATTTCTGCAATAACCGGCATGTACGCGCCCTGTAGGAGCTGTCGAGTACAACGAGGCTGCGATCTTTTGATCTTCAAGAACACAAGATCGCAGCCTTCGGCAGCTCCTGCAGGGGAACGGGGTGTTCATTTGTCGCGCACGAACGCTTCGAAGGCGGCGCCGTAATCGGCGTGCCAGCGCGATAGCGGCGGACGGTTTTCCACGATATCGCCCGCAGCCCACAGAATCCGCCGTTCATCCAGTGCCCGAGGCACATCATTGTCCGGGCAGAGGATGTAAAAATCGCCGGCATCGAGGCGCTCCAGCATGAAGTCCACGGTCTGCTGCGCCGTCCACGCGCCGGCGGGTTTGTCCTTGTGCCCCTGGGCCGCCAACTCGGTGAAGACAAAGCCCGGAATCAGCAGATGGGCATTGATGGCGCAGCCGGGGGTATTGCGCAATTGGTGTTGCAGCGACTCACTGAACACTTTCACCCCGGCCTTCGACACGTTGTAGGCGGGGTTGCCGGGCGGTGTGGTGATGCCCTGCTTGGAGCCGGAGATGATCACGAGGCCTGGCCGACCCTGCTCGATCATTGTCGGAACGAAGGCTTGGGTGCTGCGGATGACGCCCCACAGATTGACCTCGATCATCTGCTGCCAGTTGGCGCTGTCGAGCGCCGTGGTCGCAGGCGCAATCCCGGCGTTACTCATCAATACGTCAACCGCGCCGAAACGCTCCAGTACCCTGTTGCGCAAGTTGCTCAGGTCGGCCTCGCGGCTGACATCGGCCTCGATCGCCAATACATCCTCGGCCCCCGCGCGGGCCAGTTCGGCGATCTGTTCGGCGGCGTCGAGCAGTTTCTGCGCACCCCGATCGGCGATGCATACACGCATGCCCATGGCGGCAAAGCGCCTGGCTGCGGCCAGCCCGATACCGGCGGCACCTCCGGTGATAACGGCCACGGCGCCGGGTTTGAGGACGGGATGTGTCATGGTTGCACTCCTTGTTAGCCAAGTTCTGTATTTCAGGCATGCGCAAGTGCCCAAGGGTTCGGCGCACGAGCAATCACACCCGGCGACGCAGCCATTGCAGGAAGCCTTTTTTCTCGATGGCTTTCGGTTCCTCCTGCAACAATGTCTGGGAGATTTGCAAACGGAAGTCCATCAACGCTTTCATGGCTTCGCTGATGTCATGGCGGGCTTCCACGCAGGGGCGGAAATACTCTTTTTCGATCCGGTACAGATAGCAGAACGTCAGCGCGGCGAAATCGGCCGGCAGCGCTTTGCCCGAGACAATCCCGGCCTCGCCGATCACCTCCCCCGGCCCCATGCGCCCGGCTTCGAACTTGACCCCGCCACGGCTCAGGGCCACCGTCACCACGCCCGACTCGATGATGTAGAGGATCTCGCTGATCTCGCCGCCCGGCAGAATCATTTCCCCGGGCTGAAACGCTTGCCGGGTCATGTTCTGGCTGACTTTATCCTTCTCTTCGTCACTCAAGGTGTTCGCAAAAATGCTCGAGTGGTCCAGCAACGCCCGTGCCCGTGAATGCCGCACCGGCTCGTTGGTTTCAACGGTCGACAACCAGTTGATACCGGCTGCCAGTAAATGCCGGTACGCCAGGTCGAACAACTGATTGCGCACGGCACGCTTCTGATCCATGGACATCACGAAGCCGCTGACCTCATATTCCACGCCACCGCTGCCGGTGCTCTTGATGGTGACCTTGGGCGCCGGTTTGGTCAGCAGAATGCGGCACCCCTGCGCCGCCCGCTCCAGGGCATCGAACACCCGGTTCGGCCGCACATGGGGGCTGATCAGCAAACTGATGGAGACGCCGAACATATCGCTGGGCCGACTGAAGTTGGTGATCTTGGCCTTGGCCGCCATCGAGTTGGGAATGACGATCATGCTGCCCTGGGAGGTTTGCAGGAAGGTGGCCCGCCAATCGATGTCGGTGACCCGGCCTTCGGTGCCGTCGATGGCGATCCAGTCATCGATCTGATAGGGCTTGGTGGTATTGAGGACGATGCCGGAAAACACGTCGCTGAGGGTGCTTTGCAGGGCCAGACCGACAATGATCGCCAAGGCACCGGAGGTCGCCAGCACACCCTTGACCGGCAGATTGAGTACATAGGCCAGCGCCGCGATGACCGCGATCAGAAACAGCCCCGCACCGAGCAAGTCCTGAATCAGGCGGCCGGTATGCCCGACCCGCTGCATCATCACCGCGCCAATGATCACCGTCAGGGTGCGCGCGGCGAACAGCCACCAGCCGATCTGCAGCACCGTGGCCGCCATCTGCAGCGCCACGTTATCGCCTGGGGGCGCCGGTTCCAGCGGGCTCAGTCCCTCGTTGAACAGCAGCAAGCTGTACAACAGGAAAATGACCAGCCGCGCCAACACCTTCCAGTTGTGCCGCCTGGAACTGATCAGCCGCCACATCACCGTATCGATCAAAAGCAGGGCCAGGGCCCCTAACAGAGGGCTTTCGGTGAACATAGACAGCATTGAGCACCTCCACGACCAACCGCCGCCTGACGTCAAAACTCAAGCCAGTGAATTTCTTGGAATATCCGCCCTTGAAGGATAGCCAGCGCCCGCTGGCCCGTCCTTGGGACCCGGTCCAAGCGCGCCGGGGAGCGCTTCGGCCAGACCAACGGTCATCCGCGCCATGGCAATCGGACGATACTGGGCGACGCCGTATCGAAGACGGTATTTGCCATGAGGTTACCCGTGGATTGCGCCGGGCTTTGCGCGTGACCACTCCCCCGACTCCCAACCCGAGGTACTGATCAAAATGGCCAAGGCTGCCGATGTCGTTGTGCAATGTCTGGAAAACGAGGACGTGGAGTTCGTGTTCGGAATTCCCGGCGAAGAGAACCTCGACTTGCTGGAGTCCCTGCGCAAATCCCCCATCAAGCTGGTGCTGACCCGCCACGAACAGTCCGCCGGCTTCATGGCCGCCACCTACGGGAGGCTCACGGGCAAGACCGGCGTCAGCCTGTCGACCCTGGGCCCTGGCGCGACGAACCTGGTCACGGCCGGCGCCTACGCCTACCTGGGCGGCATGCCGATGCTGATGATCACAGGCCAAAAGCCGATCAAGAAGTCCAAACAGGGCCGCTTCCAGATCCTCGATGTGGTCGGCATGATGCAGCCGCTGACCAAGTACACCCATCAACTGGCCTCCGCCGACAACATTCCGTCCCGTGTACGTGAAGCTTTCCGTCTGTCGCTGGAAGAAAAGCCCGGTGCCGTGCACCTGGAACTGCCCGAAGACATCGCCGCCGAACAGACCGACAGCCTGCCGATCCCGCCGAGCCTGGTGCGACGCCCGCTGGCCGAGCACAAGTCCATCGAAGGCGCCGTGGCAAAGCTCAAGGCCGCCCGCAGCCCGATTCTGGTGATCGGCGCCGGTGCCAACCGCAAGATGACTTGCAAGGTGCTCAAGCAACTGATCGACAACACCGGCATTCCGTTTGTCACTACGCAAATGGGCAAGGGTGTGGTGGACGAGCGCCACCCGCGTTTTCTGGGCAATGCCGCCCTCTCCGCCGGTGACTTCGTACACCGCGCCGTCGAGGCGGCCGACCTGATCGTCAACATCGGTCACGACGTGATCGAGAAGCCGCCGTTCTTCATGGTCCGTGGCGGCACCGAAGTGATCCACATCAACTTCCGCTCCGCCGAGGTCGACCCGGTGTATTTCCCGCAGATCGAAGTGGTGGGCGACATCGCCAACGCCGTTTGGCAGATCGGCGAGGCACTGCAGGTCCAGCCGCACTGGGATTTCAGCCGCCTGATGGCGATCCGCGAGGCCAACGAAGCGCAGATCATCGAGGGCGCGGACGACAATCGCTTCCCGATCTACCCGCAGCGTTTCGTGGCGGATGTGCGCCGCGCCCTGCCCTCCGAAGGCATCGTGGCGCTGGACAACGGCATCTACAAAATCTGGTTTGCGCGCAACTACAAGGCCCACAAACCCAATACCGTGCTGCTGGACAACGCCCTGGCGACCATGGGCGCGGGCCTGCCGTCGGCGATGGCCGCGCACCTGGTCTACCCCGACCGCCCGGTGGTCGCGGTGTGCGGCGACGGTGGCTTCATGATGAACAGCCAGGAACTGGAAACCGCTGTTCGCCTGAAGATGAACCTCACCGTGATCATCCTGCGAGACGATGGCTACGGCATGATCCGCTGGAAGCAGGCGAACATGGGCTTTACGGATTTCGGCCTGGACTACGGCAACCCGGACTTCGTCAAATACGCCGAGGCTTATGGCGCCAAGGGCCACCGGGTGGAAAGCGCCGAAGGTTTCCTGCCGTTGCTGGAGCGCTGCCTCGGCGAGCCGGGCGTGCACGTGATCGACTGCCCCGTGGACTATTCGGAGAATGACTTCATTCTCAACAGCGAGCTCAAGCGCAGGAGTGCGTTGGTCTGATCCGCTTCCACGGCATCAACCCACTGTAGGAGCTGCCGAAGGCTGCGATCTTTTGATCTTGATCTTCATCTTGAAAAGATCGCAGCCTCGTTGCACTCGACAGCTCCTACAGGGAGATGCGCGGCGTGTCAGATGTCCAGCACCAGCGTCTCGCTGCCCTGGGCCGGTACAGCGCAACAGATCAGCACCTCATCGGCGGCCAAACCGGGTTCCGGGGTGTTCAGGTAGTGCACCTGGCCGCTGCTCAAGCGGGTTTTGCAGGTGCCGCAGGAGCCGCCGCGACAGCTGAAGTCGGGGTTCAACCCGCGGGCTTCCGCCAGTTCCAGCAGCGTCCCGGTGCCGGGTTCCCAGCGTGCTTCCTTGCCTGAGGTGGCGAACAGCACCTTCACCGGTTCACTCGCCACCGGCACCTGCGGGGCCGCCGGCACACTGATTTCAGCGTCACGGACCAGCGTGGACGGGCCGAAGGTTTCCGCATGAATACGATCATCGGGAATACGCAATTTACGCAGGCCGTCGTACAGCGCCTGGGTAAAACTCCCCGGCCCGCACAGGTAGAAGTCGTAGTCATTGAGCGGCAGAACGGTCTTGAGCAGTTCGACATCGATCCGTCCGGCAACGTCATATTCGTCGCCATGACCTTCGAGGGGCGGCTGGCTGACCACGCGCAAGACCTTGACCTTGTCCCCGGCCAGCGCCACCAGCTCATCGACTTCCTTGCGAAAGGCCAGATCGTCCACGGAGCGACTGCTTTGCACCACCCAGGTCGGGCGCATGCGATTGATGCGTTTACCCTGGTAAACCACCTCCCGCAGCATCGACAACAACGGTGTGACGCCAACACCCGCCCCCAGCAGCACCAGCGGACGCCGCTCGGACGGGTGAACCGTGAAATGCCCCTGGGGCGCCCGCCCTTCGATCCAGTCACCGACCTGAATCCGTTCATGCAAATGCGATGAAACCAGACCGTCGCGCTTGACGCTGATCCGCAGGAATTGATCCGAAGGCGCGCTGGAGACACTGTAGGTGCGAATCGACGGTGCCTTTTGCCCTTCGAGCTGAATGCGCAGCGGCAGGTGTTGCCCCGGTTCAAACCCGGGCAGGCCGACACCATCGCCGGGTTCCAGATAGAACGAGCGAATACTGCGACTTTCATCAACGATGCGCGCCACCCGCAGCCCGCGCCAATGCGTACGCAGGGCCTCGGCCTGCAAGCGCTCGGCGGCCTGCTCCCAACTGCCGGTCATTAACGAGTTGGGCGAGTCGCCCTCGGCCTTGTCCACCCAACGCAACGGGATCGCCGCCTTACGGTGAACAATGCGTTGCGGCTTGAATCGCCACAGCCGCTCGGCGCCCTGGAACGCCGCAATTTCCGGGTCGTCCAGCAACACCTCGGCGCTACCGCTCATTTGCAGCAGATCGCCGCTGTGGAAGTCGATGAACAGCAGACCGGCCCGGGGGTTGAGCAGGATGTTGCCCAGGGTGTTGAAAAACAGGTTGCCGGAGAAATCCGGAATGGTCAGCGCACCGTCTTCCTCCATGCGCACAAAACCCGGCTTGCCGCCTCGATGAGAGGCGTCGACCTGATTCTGGCCATCGCGCTCAACGTAGGTCGCGACATAAAACGAATCAGCCGTGGTGGTCATGCGCCGCACCCGTGGATCTGTCGCGGTCAGCTCACTGGCGACGTCCTCGATCCGGTCAACGAATTGGTACTGGCGCAGATTGATGTAGCGCGGGCAATTGCCATAGGCCTGGGTAACAGCGATTTCGATGCCGTTCTCCAGTTGGCGCAGCACATTGCCATTCATGCGATTACGTCTGCGGGTATGCAACTCGATCCCCAGCATGCCGATGGCGTCCCCCGGCTGCAGGCCCTCTTGCGCCGGGTCATTGGTTTGGGGGTCAAGCTTGATGTGCAGGCGTTCCGGCTCCGGGGAATGCATGAAGCCGGGTTGCCCCGTACGGAGGGTGGCCCACACGTCGCCCTGGCGATCCACGGCACCGAGTACCACAAAAGGCAGTTGCGCATAAAACTCGCGATGCTGATCCGGCATCCACGTGCGCGACAGTTGTCGCTGGCCGACACCCACCATCATCTCCACCGCACCGACCGCACGCTGCAAGGTCAGTTCGCCTTCATGCCAGGGCGAGGGTTGCGCTTTCGTGACTTCATCCATCGGGTGTCTCCTTGCGCCAGTGGCTAAGGGTTGCGTGGTGAGCGGCTATCTTCCTCCGGAAATTCCTGCGGCAGAATCCTTACGGATTGCAATCCACTATTGCAGAAACTGAAATGACTGCCATGCAAAGCAACTGTAGGAGCTGCCGCAGGCTGCGATCTTTTGATCTTTAAAAGCAAAGTCAAAGGATCGCAGCCTGCGGCAGCTCCTACAGGGGGTGTCGTCGTTATGCAGGGACCGGCGCGTTAGCTGCGATCAGGCCCGCGGCGCGCAGTTCAGCCCAGAAGGCCGCCGGAATCACTGCCTTGAGCGCGGCCACGTCTTCGGCGATTCGCTCCGGACGGCTGGCACCTGGAATCACCGCGGCCACTGCCGGGTTGGCCAGGGAGAATTGCAGGGCGGCGGCCTTGATATCGACACCGTGGGCCTGGGCAATGCGCTTGATGTGCTCGACCTTCTGGATGATCTGCGGGCTGGCTTTCTGGTATTCGAAGTGCGCGCCACCGGCCAGAATCCCTGAGCTGTAGGGGCCGCCCACCACGATCTCGACGTTTTGCGCCTGGGCCTGGGCCATCACGCGTTGCAGGGCACGTTCGTGATCGAGCAAGGTGTAGCGACCGGCGAGCAGCATGCCATCGGGACGGGCTTCTTCCAGATCCAGGGTCAGCTCGATCGGCTCGACACGGTTAACCCCCAGGCCCCAGGCCTTGATCACGCCCTCGTCACGCAGGCGATCCAGGACCTTGAAGGCACCGGTGCGGGCCTGTTCGAAGTATTGCAGCCACTGATCGCCATAGAAGTCCTGGGCGATGTCGTGAATCCAGACGATGTCCAGGCGGTCGGTCTTGAGGCGCTTGAGGCTGTCTTCGATGGAGCGCAGGGTCGCGTCGGCGCTGTAGTCGTTGACGATCTTGTTGCGCAGTCCGTGTTCGAACACACCGCTTTTTTCACCCAGGTCACGGGCGCTGTTGTCCAGTTCGTCGAGGATTACCCGACCGACCTTGGTGCTCAGAACGTAGTCGTCGCGCTTGTATTTCTGCAGCGCGTTGCCCAGGCGGATCTCCGAAAGGCCAGCACCGTAGAACGGCGCGGTATCGAAGTAACGGACCCCGGCGTCCCAGGCCGCCTCCACGGTGGCCAACGCCTCGGTCTCAGGAATGTCGCGGAACATGTTGCCCAGTGGAGCGGTACCGAAACCCAACACGCCTGGCAATTTGTCTTTCAAGCTCATTTTTCAATCCTCTGGATCAGTCGAAGTGATCGCCGGTGGCGACCGTTGAGCAGATCCTAGATTGCGCGACACAGACCGTCCAAGACACAATAAGCCATACTTGAGACCTAGCGAGCATCACCATGATCGATCTCCGCCAGCTGCGCTATTTCATCGTCACCGCCGAAGAGGAACATGTGGGCCGCGCCGCCGAACGGTTGCACATTTCCCAGTCGCCCCTGAGCCGGCAGATCGCCCAGCTCGAAGAGCGTCTGGGCCTGGTCCTGTTCGAACGCACCCAGCAACGCATCCGCCTGACCACCGACGGACGGACCTTCCTCACCGAAGCCCGCGCCCTGCTCACCCACGCCAATCGTTTGGAGTCACTGGGCAAACGTCTGGGCCGTGGCGAGGAAGGCGGGTTGTGCATCGGCTACATCGAAAACGCCATGCATGCCAATGTGCTGCCGGCAGCCCTGCGTGAAGTGCGCGAAATCCGCCCCGGTGTGCACATTGCGCTGCACCACCTGAGCTCCGCCGATCAGCTTGAAGGTTTGCGCCAGCGCAGCCTGGATGTGGCGCTGGTCAGTGAGCCGCCGAGCAACGATGACCCGGAACTGACGCATTTCCAGTTGCTCGAAGACCCGATGCAACTGGCGCTGCCGGCCAATCATCCACTGGCGGACACCGAGCGCCTTTTGCCGACACACGTGCAGGATCTGGACTGGATCGGTGTGAAGTACAGCCAGGGCGAGAACCACCACGCCGATTTCGTCGCGGCCTGCATTCGCGCAGGCTTCACCCCGCAGATCCGCCTGGAGGCCGCCGAACCCTACACCGCCCTGGGTCTGGTGGCCGCCGGGCTGGGTGTGGCCATGACCCAGAAAAGCCTGAATCAGGCGGCGCATCCGGGTGTGGTGTTCCGCGAGCTGCCCTGGCTGACCTTCACCATGCCGCTGTGGGTGGCCTGGCACCGGGTCACCCTGCGGCCGCTGGTGGAAACCTTCCGCCTGATTCTCACCGGGCCGGAGCCCGCGCCTTTTGTGTCACCGCACAGCACGCTCGCTGCCCTGTAGGAGCTGCCGCAGGCTGCGATCTTTTGATCTTGTTTTTAAAGATCAAAAGATCGCAGCCTCGTTGCACTCGACAGCTCCTACAGAATGTCAGCCGCATAAAAAACGCCGCGTCAGACGCGGCGTTTTTGATCGTTTCACAATTGCCTGGATCATCTGTTTCAACCGTTTTGCTGGCCATTACCGAGGATGGTGTATTCCAGGGTGCGGGTAACGCCTGCGCTGTCGAGATAGACCATTTGCGAGTTGATGACACCATTGGCTTGTTCAGGGTCTTGAGCAGGTTTGATGCTGATGACCCGGGCGATATCCAGACCGTTATGATTTGAACTTGCCTGAGTGGGTTCTTGAGCCGATGCAAATGCACTGGCTAATGAAAGTGCGGCGAACAGTACGTATTTCATGATGAATCTCCGGGATAAGTGGTTTAAGTGAGCAACTTGGCAGTCTGTGTTTGCTCGCTTGAAATCAATTATCAATTCATCACGGCGGCGGCGTTAGCTCGCTGAATTAATACTACATATTAAGAAAATCGATCAGAATCTTCCGCCTGATTGATTTCTTGCTTTCCTGTAGGAGCGAGCTTGCTCGCGATGAACCAGAGAACACCGCGGGGTATCAGGCTTCCCGCGTCATCGTTAACGACCCTCGCGAGCAGGCTCGCTCCTACAGGGGAACGCATTCCCATTCGGCTGCACTTACGCCAATGGCGAAAACGCCGCCGGCAGATAGATCGACGAACGCATGTCGCGCAGCTGCGGGCCGGAGTTTTCCGGGGGCCATACGCCGTCCGCCACGGCCTGGGTGCGTACTTGCAGACGTTGCTCCAGGTTGCCCCAGGGCCAGATGTGCAGGTAGCGCGGCAAATTGCCGTCGGTGGCATAGAACGCCGCGTAGACCGGGGAATACTGTTCGGCGGTGCGCGCCTCGATCGCCTTCGCCCAACCATCGAGGGTCGGTTGCAGGCCGGCGCTGATCAGGTCGTAGACCCGCATTTCGTAACAGGGTCCGTGCTTGCCGGGGCTCAGGGGCTTGAGGAAAGGAAACAGGCTGTAGTTCTCGATCCGCAGATCGGTGATGAACTCATTAATGCCGAACGCCCGGCCATCCAGCAAAAAGCGCTCGCGCTCCGCTTGCCGCGCGCTTTCATCGGCAAAACCGCGCAACAGGGCGATCTGGTTCAACTGACCGATCTCCGAGGCCCAGCACCCCATCAGGGTGCCACCGACTTCGGGCTCGGCCAGTGCCGTTTCAATCCGCGCCAGCGCCTGGGCGACGGTGCGAACCTTTACCGTGAAGGTGATCAACTCGAATAACCGCATGGCGTACTCCGGCCAATTTAGATAGCTGGCAGCCTATGGCAATGGTTTGCGCTGGGGTATCCGAATGAATTCCCTTGAGTGAGGGGAAATTGTGCTGTGGGCTAGGTAGTTTCCTTAGATCGACACCTGGGCGATTTATGAAAGCAATGCCTGTCTGAATGAAGAACCATCGACGCAGTAGCACAACAAGAAACCAACGCGCTGAGAGTCATGGAAATTGAATACGAACCTTGTTTGCAGCCCCGCCCCTCCCATTACATCGCCCTGCCAGACTCATTCCAATCTTGTCCACTGTGATCAATCAATCTCGAACGTTGAACGTCTGCTTGTCACCCTGCACACCAACAATATTGACCTGACAATGGCAGAGCGTGATCAGCTACTCAGCACCGGGTACACGCCGCCTTTGGAAGGGATGGACACGCAGCTTCCCGCCCATTCTTGTTACGACCCTCAAACACTCGCAAAAGGCGAATACACCTTCAATGATCTGAAAACCGATACCGTCTACACCATAGACCCCATCAAGACCGCGACACTCACCAATATCCTGAACAGCAAAACCGGCGAAAAAAGCGTCAGCTTCTCGATACCCCCCACAGCGTTCCATGACATGCGAATCGATCCGTTGACATCGGCCGACTATAAGGCCGGCCTGCCGTTCCTGTTGAGCTGCGAGACCCGGCATTGCGATTTCGTCGGTGGGTTCGGTGGCAACTACCCCCTGGCGGAATACCTGTCGCCTGACGGCATCTCCTGCACCATCACCCGCGGGGGAGACTACGTTGGCCACATCAACGTCTGGAAAGATGCCGAGGGTAATCTCCTGTTAGGGACGCTGGCTGTCAGGCAGGATGAGGTGAAGTCCAGCGTGCTACGCCAGACGCTGGAATTGTTCGCCAAAGGCCTGCTCGAAACAAACGACGACACCCACAGCGTTTTGCTGGGCATGGGTGGACAGAACCTGTCGGTCCTTTATCCGGGGTTATTTACGCCAGGGGGAGATGGGCATTTTCCACTGGGCAGGGTTCGACACGGTGACAACATCATCGAACACCTCCCTGTCGAAACAACAAAGCTTGAAAGCCTTACTCAAATGAAAGTTCACGGACAGGTGAATATCCGCGATCAAGACACCCTCGGCATGAACCCGGACAACCGGCTCGATATGAAAAACGCGTTGGTGTTCATGGATGCGCAAAAGGCCGAAGCGGTTGACATTCAGGCCGGTGCACTGTTGGCGGACCTCCACAGCAAGGGGGCCTATCGCGAGCAAAAGGAAAGCCGAACAGTTATGTGGCAGCACATCCAGCATCGTGGCGAGACGTCGCGCCTTGAGAAGTTCGCCATTATCGAAAACCGCCTTCGGCAACAAGGCATCACCGATGTCAGGCTCGAGCAATCCAAAGGCCAGGACCTGACGATATCGACCGAACGAAAGCCCGAGAGCCTGCCCTACCGCGTGCTGGACAGCAAAGTTAATGGAGACCGGTTTGTCACCAAATTACGGGTAGGTGGCCAAGGCATCGACCTGAATTGACGGTGAGGATCTTGTGGGATCAGCGGTATTCACACCCATGAGACTCACCTCAAATCACTGTGGGAGCGCGCTCGCGATAACAGCATGTCAGGCCATTGGATGGTTCGCCTGTCACCGTCGTCGCGAGCGAGCTTGGCTCCTGCCGGGCCTTGATCAATCCGGATCCAGCAAACCGCCGCTCCAGTTTCGCGATACACGAGAACCAGTGAACTTCGCCACGCCCATGCCCTGGCCGATCAGGCGATCCCGGTAGCGTGTGACCAGGCGTCCTGTCTGTTCGGCATGCAGCACCATTTCCGAAGAGGGGTCGCCCGGTCGGCGCAGAATCCGCGCGAACCGTTGGCCTTCCTCGACCAGATCGCCCAACGCTTTCTCGAAGATCAGCACGCCCGGCTGCGGGGCGAGGATGGTCTCCATGTGGCCCATGTCCACCGCCTCGACAGACCAGTCAGCGGGCGCCGCCGTGTCATCGATGACTCCGTAGCCGCACAGCCAGGCATACAGGCCGTTGGCATCCTGCTCGGCGAATTGATCGCTGACGTCACCCTGCCCGCGCAACTCCAGCGTCGCGGCCATGTGCCGTTCGGCACTGCCCTCGCGCAGCCATGGGGCGATGATGGTTTCTTCGAAGGAGCCATCGCCGCCGTCGTCCCAGATGATCGCCACGTCCATCTTCATCGCCGCCGCCAGGTCACGGCCACGGGGCCAGAAACTGCGGTGCACGTAGAGGTAAGGCAGTGCTTCGTCATCGGTGTGCAGATCGAGCATCACATCAGCCGTTACAGCCAGTTGCACCAGTTGCTTTTGCCATTGCTCAACGACGGTCGAGGGCTGCGCCATGGCTGCCGACCGGTCGAAGCCACGGTTGAAGTTATGCCCGGTGGCGTCGTGGTGACGGCCGAGGATCCGCCCCTGACGAAACTGACCGATGCCCAGCGGATTGGCCTGGGGCACCACGGTGACGCTGCCCTTGAGTCGCCCTTGCTGCTCGGCCACTTGCAGGCGCTGCATCAACAGGTGCAGCACCAGCATCCCGGCGATTTCATCGGCATGCACGCCCGCCTGCAAATGCACGGTCGGCCCGCTGCCGTTACCGGCGAAACGCCAGGCACCCACCTGAACCGCGTCGCCGTTATTGTTGTGAACGTTGAACGAAACATCCTGCGCCATGCCATTGCCCTCTTGTCCTGTACTTCCCGTGGTGAGGGGATTTACCTGTGGCGAGGGAGCTTGCTCCCGTTGGGTCGCGAAGCGGCCCCAAAACCAGACACCGCGGTATGTCGGTTACTGCGCGTTGTCCGGGTTTGCGACGGCTTCGCCGCCGAGCGGGAGCAAGCTCCCGCGCCACAGATAAATCCACTCGCCTCAGGGTTCTTGATTGCGTGAGGTTTCATTACTGAGATCACTGGTGATTGAACGGGTGTTCAACTAAGCTCGGCTTCGTAATCGATCGCCTACGTGGAACCACACCAAGGAATCCCCCGTGACCACCCCCTTCCCGAAAAATCGCCGCGCCGAAGCCGACGAACGCCGTGAATCACTGGTGGCCGCGGCCTTGCGCTGCCTGGTCCGCGATGGCCACGCCGGCCTTTCCGTGCGCCGTATCGCCACCGAAGCCGGTGTATCCGTCGGCCTGCTCAATCACCATTTCGGCAGCATCGACGCGCTGATCGCCGACACCTACCAGAAGCTCGCCATCGAGCTGACCACTGCCCTGCGCAACGAAATCGAGCAGGCCGGTACCCCGGCGCAAAAGATGGATGCGTTCCTCGTCGGCTCCTTTTCACCCCGGGTCATGGACCCGCAATTGCTGGGGGCCTGGGTGGTGTTCTGGAGCCTTATCCGGCACTCCGAGCACGTCAGCCAGTCCCACGAAAAAAGCTACGGCGCCTACATCGACCTGCTGCGTCAGTTGCTCGATGACCTGGCCAGCAGCGAAGGTTTCCGGATCCACGACACCCGCCTGGCCGCCATCGGTCTATCGGCGATGCTCGACGGCCTCTGGATCGAGTGGAGCCTCAACCCCGAGACCTTCAGCCCGGCCAACGGTCTGCACATCTGTCGCTGCTGGATAAAGGGACTGCGAAACGGAGCATTCGACACCGACGACGTCCTGTGAGGCGTGCCGACCGAAAATCATCGCCAGGGTGCCGCTGACCGCGATCAGGCCGGCGCCGACCATCAGCGACACATCCATCAGCGTGCCCCAGACCAGACTTGAAAGCACAAACGCCCAGATCAGCCCGGTGTACTCGAACGGCGCCAACACCGTGGCAGTGGCGCGCTGGAAACTGGCGAACAGCAAGAACTGCCCCGCCCCGCCCATCAATCCGGCGGCAAGCATGCCCAGCCACGCCGGCATCGGTGTCGGAGTATGGGTCCAGGGCAGCGCCACGGCCATGCAGATCACGAACACCACATTGGTGATCAGCATCTGCTCCAGCACCGACGTCTGGTCATCGACCTGGCGCAGCTGGATGTAGGTAAAGGCCCAGAACACCGCCGCCAACAACGTCAGGACAATCGGCAGCGGGTCGGCCATGTCGTTGGGACGGCAGGCGATCACCACGCCGATGAACCCGAGGATCAGGGCAAACCACTGCCAGCCGCTGACATGCTCCTTGAGAATGGTCGTGGCCAGCACCGTGACCATGATCGGTGCCGAGAAATACAGCGTGGTCATTTCCGCCAGGGTCAGGTCACGGGCCGCGGTGTAATACAGCAGCCAGGCGGCAATCGACAGCAGGCCGCGCACCACCAGCAGGCGCCGGCTGGATGAGCGCCACGCCCGTCGAACCAGCTCCGTGCGCCCGACCAGCAAGCAGGCGCCCGCCACCACGACGGCACGCCAGAACAGAATGGTGAACACCGAATAACCGTCCACCAGCCACTTGATGCCCGCGTCCTGCAAGGACAGAAATGCATAGCCCAGCACACACAGGCCAATACCTTGCAGTGAGCGGTCAACCCGTGGCTGATTCATCAGGCGGACCTGCGAACCGGGGTTCCCCGGCGCTCGGCAAAGGCGAACAGCGCCTCGATCAGGAACGTCAGGCAGACATACACCCCGGCCACCAGCAACAGCGGCTCATACACTTGCAGAGTCTGCGCGCGCACCACGTTGGCCGCGCCCAGCAGGTCGATAACCGCGATGGTTGAAGCCAGCGCCGTGGATTTGAGCAACATCACCGTTTCCCCGGCCAGGGTCGGCAACAGCAGGCGCAGCGCCCGGGGCAGGCGCACCCGCAACAGCGCCTGGCGCGGTGTCATGCCGAAGGCCGAAGCCGCTTCCATTTCGCCCTTGGGCACCGCCAGCAGGCCGCCGCGAATCACTTCACCGACATAGGCCCCCACCGAGACCACCAGGGCGAAGACGATGTACCAGTAGCCATCGCGCATGTACGGCCAGAAAAAGCTGCCGCGAATCAATGGGAACTGCGCGAACAGACTGCCCAGGCCGTAATAGAAGATGTAGATCTGGATCAGCAGCGGCGTACCGCGCGTCACACTGGTAAAGAACAGGCTGGTCCTGGCGATCAGCTTGTTTTTGGAGATGCGCGCCAGTGCCACAAGGACGGCCAGCACGAACCCCGCCACGCTGGAAATCAGCAGGATGGCGATGGTCGTTTGCAGCCCTCGCACCAACAGCGATGCGTACTCGAGTATCCACGCTGGAATCATTTCGTTCTCTCGACCTGTGTATTCGGCCCGCTTTCTTCAGCCGGTGCAGTCAACCGATCCAGTCGACCGATTCAATCAACAACAGGCATCCAGCGACGAATGCGTCGCTCCAGCCGTCCCGACAGGTAGTTGGATGCCAGGGTCACCGCGTAATACAGCGCCGCGGCGGTGAGGTAGAACAGCAGATACTGACGCGTCGACCCTGCGGCTTGCTTGGCGGTGTACAGCAGCTCGTTGGTGCCGACCACGCTGATCAGCGCACTGTCCTTGATCAGGTTGATCCACAGGTTGGCCATCCCCGCCATCGCATACGGCGCCATGATCGGCAGCGTGACGCGGCGGAACAGACCGAAACCGTGCAGGCCGAAAGCCTTGCCCGCTTCGATCTGGCCAAAGGGAATGGCCTGGATCGCCGCGCGAAAAATCTCCGAGGCGTAGGCGCCCTGCACCAGTCCCAGCACCAGGATCGCCGCCAGTGGTCCGCTGACATTGACCGCGTCGTACCCCATCGACTCCATCAACCGGTTGAGGAGCATGGAGCCGACGTAGAACAGCAACAGAATCATCAACAACTCGGGCACGGCGCGAAACAAGGTGGTGTAACCCCGGGCCAGCGCCGCAATCGGCTTGGGTGCGCCCAGCTTGAGACAGGCCACGACCAGTCCGACGATCAACCCGACCACAAAGGCCCCGGCCGATATCTGCAGGGTCATCGCCAGACCCTTGAGCAACGCAGCGCCCCATCCCTGTTCGCTGAAACCGATCATCTCGAACATTGTTGGCATTTGAGTCTCCAGTTAGCGGGCTTCAAAGCACCGCCGGACCCTGTGGGAGCGAGCTTGCTCGCGATGAGGGCATGACAGTCAGTATCAAGGTGACTGACCCACCGCTATCGCGAGCAAGCTCGCTCCCACAGGTTTTTGCATTGG
>Ga0163161_10001177_pt1 | contig 19637 bp, 22 predicted proteins | sample S45metaG_FD_129847 | JGI IMG/M metagenome (GOLD analysis project Ga0163161, IMG submission 129847) | Switchgrass rhizosphere microbial communities from Kellogg Biological Station, Michigan, USA - S4-5 metaG | ecosystem: Host-associated > Plants > Roots > Rhizosphere > Soil | place: USA... | reverse complement strand
GGTGATCGGGAAGATTACGGTGTTGGACAAGCTGGAATCAGGATTGCGGTGCACCGTCACCGGGCAGTCGGCACAAGCCAGGCCCTCGTCGTCGAGTTCGACGGAGGTGCCGAAGCTCGCCTGGTGCCACAACTCGAAATTGCCATCGACTTCGGCGATACCTTCGCGAAAGGCGACCGAGCTGATGTGCCCTTCTCCGACAGCGCGCAAGGACATGACGAAGCGCACGGCGCCGTCCTGCATGCCCGACTGGTCGGGATGCGGCACGATCGACGGGTTCATCAGCGCAGCGGCCGCAAAGGTGTATTCGTGGCAGAAGTAGCTGCCGATCAGCCGCTGCTTAGTCTGCGAAAATGCCGTGCGATCGAGATCAAGGTTGTATGCCACTTCCTCGAAGCGGTTGGCGAAGATCTGTTCGGTCTGCCAGTGACGCTCAGCAAAGTCGCGCAGGACGCGCTCATACTCTATCGCCGCCCGCTCCTCGGTGAGCAGCGACACGTCATGCACCAGCCGGTTTGCCCGGCCACCTGGATCGTTCTTACCCTGCCAGCCTAAGTGAAACGGCCGCAGCACGACCCGGGAAGGATCGGCGTGCAGCCGTGTCTCAAAGATATGAAGGGCTTCAGAACGCGGTTTCTCGAGCAGGTTCAAGCAAGCTTCCTTGGGGAGATTCGTTGGACGCCCGGTAGAGAGCAAGCATCGCATAATGCGAAAGTTGGAAGGCGAGAATACTCTCCGCACCACAATTGGCGTTTGCCCCCCGTGGTGTGACGCCGTCGCGGCATCGCCCGGTCGTCATGTCGGCAAGCTGAACGCCGCGATCGTTGCCGCCGAAGAACCACGACCATGCGGCCATCGCATGCTCGTACCAATAAGCATCGCTGGTAGCCTGGTGCGCAGAGAGGCATGCCTCGATCGCCGCCTGGGCTTCCAGCGGCTGCTGGTCGAAGGGCAGATGGGTGTGCGGCTTGCCGAAGCTTTCCGAACCGATCGGACGGAACAGACCGCTCGACGACAACTGGCGATCGCAGATCCAGCCTAGCGTCTCGACACCGGCCGCCACCCAGTCCGCACGGCCAAGCGCGACGCCGGCTTCGATCATCGCCTGCGACAAGCGGGGGTTGTCGTAGCCGAGCACCGCCTCGAACCAGGCCCAATCAGGACGGCGACCGCCACCCAGCAGCTTGTCGAGGAATTCGCCGCCGTGCGCCAGCGTCTCCAGCGAGGCCGCATGGCCGGGCCGGACCCGCAGCATCGCCGCAGCACCCAAGATCTGGAAGGCGATCGCGCGAGGGGAGCCAATGTCGCTCAGGCGCGGCAACGCCTTCTCGTACAAGTTGCGCGCCCACTCGCGGATGTCAGGATCGGGAGCGCATTCGGCGGTATGGCCCAAGGCCCAGATCGCACGACCGTTCGAATCATCAGACCCAATATCCTCGCACCACCCGCGATTGAAGCGCATGAAGTTGCGGAAGCGGTTGGCATCCGGATTCCAGGCGTCCTGGATGAAAGATGCGTAGACCATCGTCCAGCGCATCCGCTCAGTGGGATGAAGTCCCTCCGCGACGTTCATCAGCATCAACGCACGCACGTTGTCGTCCAGGCAGTAGCCATGGCGGCGATCGGGAACGATGCCGATCGAGTGCTGCATCATGCCGGTCGCATCGCACATCGCGATGACGCCAGTGAGGCCAGGGGTGGCGGTAATCGGTGCACGACGAGGCGCCGGTGCCACGGCCCCCATCGCCAGCTTCGCCGTCGCATCGGCAAAGCGCGGCCAGATCGTCTCACGACCGCGCGCATATGCACGGTGCTGCTGCGCCAGAAGCTCCGCCGGATCATCCAGCAAGGCGTTCACGGCCTGCGCAATCGCTTCGCTCGATCCCGGCTCGATCAGCTTGCCGACATCGTCACGCAGGAGTTCGGTGGCGTGAACATAGGGAGTGGAGATCACCGCCTTGCCCAGAGCCACTGCGTAGCTCAACGTGCCCGAAGTGGACTGCTGTAGGTTTGGGTAGGGCGTGATGTAGATGTCGCTCGCTTCGAGCTGGTCGAGCAGTTCCTGCGTCTCGAGGAAGCGGTTGTCCCACTCGATATGCTCGGCGACGCCAAGTTCCTGCGCGAGATCCATCAGGCAGTCGCGATAACGCTCGCCTTCCTGCGCGACCAGGTTCGGGTGGGTGGCACCGACGATGCGATAGACGGTGTCAGGATGACGCGCCACGATCGCAGGCAGTGCCTCGATAGCACGCTCCAGCCCCTTGCCGGGGCCGAGCAAGCCAAAGGTCATCAGCACCTTGCGATTCGACAGACCGAACCGGGCCTTGAACTCGACCTGACGGCCGAACGGGCGATCGGGCGCGCCATGCTCGATGACTTCGAGAATTTCCTCGCGAGCACCGAATTCGCGGATCAGCAACTCGCGCGACAGGCGCGACATCACCATAATCCGCGAGGCGCGGGTCACCAGATGGCGCAGGATCGCGCGCTGCCGTTCCGACGGATCGGCCAGGACGGTATGGCAGGTGAGGATCAGCGGCGCGGCGAGGCGATCGACGAAGTCGCACACCGCCAGGCCATCGTCTTCGCCGTAAATCCCATACTCGTGCTGCAGCCAGACCGCGTCCACGCCCGATTCGTTGATGCTGCGGGCTGCCTGCGCATAAGCCGCAGCGCTCGTGCCCTGAATCACTTCATCGACACCCTCGTAGACGAGGTTCGAAGCGCCATCGTCGAGCGCGTAGATGTCGACGCCCACCTCCGGGCGGAACTCACGCAACTTTTCGGCGATGTCGGAGGTAAACGTGGCAATGCCGCATTTTCGCGGCAGATATGTTCCGATCAGCGCGACGCGGATGCTCTTCGCAGGCGAGCGTTCGACGCCATCGAAGATCGAAAGGATTTCAGCGGATTTCGCGGGGCGAGCGGCGCGCAGGTCACGAGGGGCATGGGTCATGCAGCATCCGTTCAGAAAGCAGGAACTTGCTAGAGAATGTCGCTAACCTTCCTTCGGTTCCTTGCTGCATTGCAAAAAAATGACGAAACGATCTTGGTCAGCGACGCTTGGAATGCGGGCAGCAAGAATGCTTGTACGCGTTTATACTGCAGATGCGAGCGCCATCTGTTATCATGAGAAATCAGGTACCAAGCGTACTCTTCCTTGCGCAGTCACCGCGCACGCTTGGGAGCGAAACGGCATCGCAAGCGCGAGCCTGCGCATTGCAGAAAGCCCCCCTGTTTGCAGGACCGTCCGGAAGCGCCTAGCAAGCGTCATGGACAATGAGGATGTCATGATCCGATCAACCGCGAAGCTCATGCGGGATCGCTCACCCAAGTGTCGTCCGCCCCGCGCTTTCGTCTCATCGATCGGTGTCGAGTGCCCAGCGTGACCTTCCTGTTGCGCACCGCCACCCAGGACGATCTCGGCGCCTTGTATCGTATGGCCAAGGGTACCGGCGGCGGCTTTACCAACCTGCCGCCTGACAAGCCCACGCTGGCCGCCAAGCTGGCGCGTGCCGACGCCAGTCTCGGCCATGACGATCAGATCCACGGCGACGATCTGTTTGTCTTCATCCTGGAAGACACCGCGACCGGGCGGACGCGCGGCACCTGCCAGATCATGTCGCAGACCGGCACCCAGCTGCCGTTCTACTCCTACCGTATCGGCCGCATTACCCAGCACTCCAAGGAACTCGACCGCACCTTTCGTGCCGAGATGCTGACGCTCACCACCGACCTGGACGGGTCGAGCGAAGTGGGGGGGCTCTACCTCGATCCCACCGAACGCTCGGCCGGGGTCGGCAAGCTACTGGCCCGCAGCCGCTATCTGTTCATCCGCAGCCACCGCGCCCGCTTCGCCGATCGAACGCTGGCGGAACTGCGCGGCGCGATCGACGATGCCGGCAACTCGCCGTTCTGGGATGGCCTCGCCGGGCGCTTCTTCGACATGAGCTTTCGCGACGCCGACGAGTTCAACGCGCGCATGGGCAACCAGTTCATCGCCGACCTCATGCCCAAGCACCCGATTTACACCGCCCTGCTCTCCGAAGGCGCGCGACAAGTGATGGGACAGCCGCACTACTCCGGCCGCCCGGCGATGCGGATGCTGGAGAATGAGGGCTTTTCGTACCAGAACTACATCGACATCTTCGATGGGGGTCCGTCCATGATCGCGCAGACCGATCGCATCCGCACGATCATGGAGGCGCGCGATGCCGTGGTGGTCCGGATTGGCGAAGACCTTTCGGCAGCCGACCACCTCGTCGCCTGCGGTCGGCTCGCGCAATTCCGCGCGTGCCAGGCGAAGCTATCTCACGCGGATGGAGGTGTAATGATCGACCAGGAAGCGGCAAGCTTGCTCAAGGTATCGGTGGGCGACACCATCAGCTACGCGCCCGCCTGATGCTGACCGAGATCAACTTCGACGGGATCGTCGGGCCGAGCCACAACTACGCCGGCCTCAGCCAGGGCAACCTCGCAAGTACGCGCAACATGGGCCGGGTCTCGCGCCCGCGTGACGCCGCGCTGCAAGGGCTGGCGAAGATGCGGCTCAACCTGGAGCTGGGCCTGGCTCAAGGCTGGTTCATGCCGCAGGATAGGCCCGACGAGCGATGGCTTGCGCGGCTCGGCACGGACATGGCACACGCCTCGCCGGAGCTGCGTTATGCGGCCATGTCGGCATCGTCGATGTGGGCCGCCAACGCCGCGACGGTCAGCCCCTCGCCCGACACCGGCGACGGCCGCTGTCACCTGACGCCGGCCAACCTCGTCACCATGCCCCATCGCAGCCATGAGTGGCCGGGCACGCTGGCGCAGCTTCGCCTGGCATTTGCCGATGCCGTGCACTTCACCATCCACGAGCCGGTGCCCCCGTCCTACGGAGACGAAGGCGCGGCCAACCACATGCGGCTTTGTGCCAAGCACGGTGAGCCGGGTGTCGAAGTGTTCGTCTATGGCGTGGCGGGTGGCCCCTTCCCCGCCCGGCAGCATCGCGAGGCCAGCGCGTCGATGGCAAGGCTGCACGGCCTCGATCCCGCGCGCACGGTGCTGGCGCAGCAATCGGAGGCCGCGATCGCGGCGGGCGCGTTCCACAATGACGTGGTGGCGGTCGCCAACGAGTTCGTACTGTTCGCGCACGAGCAGGCCTTTGCCGATCGCGATGGCCTCTACGCCACCTTGCGCGACAAGCTGCCCGAGCTGGTGATCGTCGAAGTTCCGGCGAGCGCGGTCAGTTTGGCCGATGCCATCGCGTCCTACCTGTTCAACGCCCAACTCGTCACGCGGCCCGCCGGCGGCATGGCGCTGATCCTGCCGGGCGAGGCGCAGGCGACACCGTCGGTCTGGGCCTGGTTGCAGCAGATGGTCGCCGGCAACGGGCCGATCCGGCAACTCCAAGTGGCGGACTTGCGCGAGTCCATGGCCAACGGCGGTGGCCCGGCGTGCCTGCGGCTGCGCGTAGTCGCCGATCCGACCACGGTAGACCCGCGTTTCCTGACCTCGCCCGGGCGCATCGCCAGGGTAGAGGACATCGTCCGCCGGCACTGGCCGAAGGAGATCGCACCGGACGATCTCGCACGCCCGGCACTGTGGGCACATGTCCGCGAAGCACGCGCCGCGCTACTGAACGGCTTGGACCTCAGCGCCTTGACGTCTTGATCGACCGCATCGCCCGCGCGCCAGTTTTTCCACAGTTAATGGGCTGAACACTGCCTATTTCGGGATACGAATCGTCTGCGCTGCGTTGAACTTCTCGAAAGGGGACTTCGGATGAGCGGAATGATCTTCGCCCTCGCACTGTTTGGTTGCACTGACGACGGTTCCGCGTGCCAGCGCATCGCCGGTCCCGAGCAGACGTATGAAAGCCGTTTCGAGTGCATGGCGTCGCAGGGCACCGCGCTGGACGGCGATGCCGCGATGGCTGCCGACTTCCCCAGCGTCTTCGCCCAGTGCATGACCAAGGCGCAGCTGTCGCACCTGGGCGCAGGCAGCATCGACCTGCGAAAGTCGGGCGTGACCTTCGCGGACGCCTCCGACTGACGTTTACCCGCGTCCGCGATAGGACGCGACGCCCTGATCCGGGACCCACAAGCCTTCAGGCGGCGCTGCTGACTGCCAGAACACGTCGATCGGGATGCCACCGCGCGGGTACCAGTATCCGCCGATCCGCAGCCAGCGCGGCTTCATCTCTTCAAACAGGCGCTGACCGATTCCGACGGTCACGTCCTCGTGAAACCCGCAATGATTGCGGAACGAGCCGAGAAACAGCTTGAGGCTCTTCGATTCGACGATCGTCTCGTGCGGCGCATAGTCGAGGACGAGATGCGCGAAATCTGGCTGGCCGGTGACCGGGCACAGCGACGTGAACTCGGGCGCGGCGAAGCGCACCAGATACAACGAACCTGCCCTGGGATTAGGCACATAATCGAGTTGCGCCGCCTCCGGCGAGGACGGCAAGGCGCTCTGCTGGCCAAGATGCAGCGGCGCGGGCGGAGAGGAAGGTAGCGGATCGCTCATCCCTGTGCCAATGCCGCCATCCCGAGCATGAGGCAACATGTCCCGCGCAATCCCATGTGCGTGGATGAGTTAACTCGCCATTCAGTCACATCCGGGCAGCGGCTCGGGCAAAGCAGTGTTTCGGACCCGCGTCCGGACCAGGGGATCGATGATGAGGGGCGCAACCGGCAAGTCATGGCTGAGGTCGTCGGCCGCCGTGACGGCCATGTCCGTAGCGGGTCTGGCGCTGTCCGCCGGCCAAGCGCTGGCGCAGGATAACGGCGCGGTTTCCAGCTACCGCTTGCCCGATCCCAAGCAGACGACAGCCCCGCGCGCGCAAGGGCCGGTCGATCCGGACAATCCTTACGCCGCGCCAGCGCGCACACCACAGCCCGAGCGGACACCCGCACCCGCTCCGACCCCCAGCCCCAGCCCTGCTCCCACTTCGGCGCCGCGTATCACGATCCCCGCACCCGTGGCGACGTCCACCGAGCGGCCTCGCGCAGAACGGCCGACCCGCACGCCGCAGCCCGAGCCGACGCCGACCCCGAGCGAAGCTGCCCCTTCGAGAGCCGCGCCGGCGCCCGCTGTCACGCCCAAGCCGACGAGCACGCCGACGCCCGAGACGGTAATCCCCACGGCAGAGCCCACCTCGGCACCATCCGCAGCCGTTACGCCAGAGCCCGCACAAAGCTCATCGGCATGGCTGATCCCGGCCTTGCTGGCAGCGGGTGTCGCGGGCGCTCTGGCGTGGCTCGTCTTGCGCCGCCGCCGCCAGGCCGAAGCGCCGGCAGATGAACCGGTCAGCGCCTCCCTCATACCAGAGCCAGACGCAGAGCCCGCGCCGGTCGCACCGGCATTTGCGCCGGTCGATCCCGCACCCACGATCGCCCCCGCGCCTTTGGTCAGCGAGACCATGGCGCTGGCGACATCGTTCACGCCCCAGGCGGTCCGGCTCTCGCTGGTCTATGCGACGGTGCAGTACCGGCTGGAGATCGCCAACGCCGGCCAGGCCGATCTGCCAGAGTTGCAGATCCGCGCCGATCTCGCCTCGGCTCACGCATCCATCGGTACGCGCGAACAGCTGGCGCCCGCGCCCGAGCAGATAGAGGTCAAGCACACCCTGCCCGCCTTGCGTCCCGGCGAAAGCGCCACCGTGTCCGGCGAAGTCCGCGTGCCGTTGCAGCAAGTCCGCCCGCTGGTGAAGGGCACCGCGCAGTTCTTCGTGCCGCTGGTGCGCTTCGTCATCCTGGACACCGACGGCGCCGGGGTGCGCCGGGTGTTCACGCTCGGCCCGCGCGATCCCGGCAGCAGCGCGCTCGCCTCGGTTCGCTTGGACGCAGGCCCGCGCAACTTGCGCGACCTCGACGCACGCGAGATCGAGGCCGCGCGTGGCTTCGCGCTCGACCCGATGATCGTCCACAGCTAAACGGCCCGGCTGGTGCTGCGCAGGGGATTTGCAGATGACGGACAAGGCCAACCCCGACACGCGTGACTTGGCCGCCGCCACCCGGCTCGTCGCGGCGGGTCGCCGGCCGGAATGGACCGGCCCCGTGGTCAACCCGCCGGTCTGGCGCGCCAGCACCCACCTCTACGAGGACACCGCCGCGCTGGCCGAAGGACCACGCCGCAACGAGGACGGCCGCTTCTTCTACGGCCGTCGCGGCGCGCCGACGCAATGGGCGCTGGCCGATGCGCTGACCGCGATGGAGCACGGCGCCGCCGGCACCGTGCTCTACCCTTCGGGCGTCGCGGCCATCGCCGGCGTGCTGCTGACGCTGCTGCGGCCCGGCGATGTCGTGCTGATGACCGACAACGCCTACGATCCCAGCCGCGCCATGGGTCTGGGGCTGCTGGCCGATCTCGGCATCGAGACGCGCTTCTTCGATCCGCTGGACCTGCCCGCCTACGAAGCCGCCTTCTGCGACAGGACGCGCGCGGTACTGCTGGAAGCGCCCGGCAGCTTGACCATGGAAACCTGCGACGTGCCCGCGCTTGCCCGCATCGCCCGCGAGCATGGCGCGACGTCGGTGCTCGACAACACCTGGGCCGGACCGACCGGATTCGCGGGCCTCAGCCACGGAGTCGACGTGGTACTGATGGCCCTCACCAAGCATGTCGGCGGTCACTCCGACCTGATGATGGGCAGCGCCAGCGCCGGGGCGGACCTCTACAAGCGCTTGCGGTTGCGCGCGCAGAACCTCGGCCATGTGGTCTCGCCCGACGACGCGGCGCTGGCCCTGCGCGGCTTGCGCACCTTGTCCTTGCGGCTGGAGCGCGAGACCGCCAGCGCGCTCGCCATCGCCGCATGGCTGGAGCAGCAGCCGCAGGTCGCGCGGGTGCTCTGCCCAATGCTGCCGGGGGCGCCCGGCCACGACCTGTGGCGCCGCGACTTCACAGGCGGCTGCGGCCTGTTCAGCTTCGTCCTGCGGGGCGGCGATGCGGCGCGGCGCAACCGCTTCATCGATGCGCTATCACTATTTGGGATCGGCTATTCGTGGGGCGGGTTCGAGAGCCTGGTGACGCCGGTCGATCCGGCCTCGATGCGCAGCGTCATGGCGTGGCCGCCCGCCAACTATGCCCCCGAGGATCGCTTCGGGGTTCGCCTCTCGATCGGCCTGGAAGACCCACAGGACCTGATCGCAGACCTGGCCCGAGGCTTCGCCGCGATCGACTAGCGTCTGGTCAGCCGCGCCACTCGCGGCGTTCCTCGGACTGCCGCAGGACTTCGTACGCCAGTTGGTAGGCCTGGAACGCCGTCGCCGCAGCGGCATCGCCGGGCCGCACGTCGGGATGGACTTCCTTGGCCTTGGAGCGCCACGCCTTCTTCACCGCGTCGAAGTCCGCGTCAGGGTCGAGCCCCAGCACTTCGAGCGCCCGCATCTCGTCCTGCGTACGAGAACCGTCGCCCGAGCCCATCCACCCGTAATGCGCCGCTTCCTTATATTCGCCGTTGTCCGAGCGCTCCTGCGCCTCGCGCTGTTCGGCCTCTTCCTTGTCGAGACCGGCGAAGTAATCCCAACCCGAATTGTATTCGGCCGCGTGCTTCTGGCAAAAGTACCAGCGATCGGGATTGTTGGGCGATTTGGGCGCGGGGCAGTCGCCCGCATCGTTGCAACCATGGCGGTCGCAAATGCGCACGTTGATGGCCTCGCGGCCAGCGCCATAGCCGCCCCATCGTGGAAAGCCCCAATTGTCGGATCGGCGCGGCTTGGTCATGAAGCGGGCGATAAGCCCCGACTCGCTCGCGGCGCAAGACTTGAACTGAGCGCGCGGCCGCTTAAGGGCCGATCTCCTGACCGGCCCTCAAGGGCAGATCTACCCGCTCAGTCGATGGTGACGGTCACCGCGCGGCGGTTCTGCGCCCAGGCCGCCTGGTCGGAACCCAGCGCCACCGGGCGCTCCTTGCCATAGCTGATCGTCGACAAGCGGCTCGGGTCCACGCCCAGGCTGACGAGGTAGTTCTTCGCCGCATTGGCGCGGCGCTCGCCCAGCGCGATGTTGTACTCGCGCGTGCCGCGCTCGTCGGAGTGACCCTCGACCGTCGCGCGCTTGGCCGGATAGCGAGCCAGCCACTGCGCCTGCTTGGCCAGCGCGGCCTGATCGCCAGAGTCGATGTCGTAGCGGTCGGTGTCGAAGTAGATCGTGTCCTGGCCCGACATGATCTGCACGAAGTCGGCCTGGCTACCCGGCGTCGCCACGCCGTTGCCGCCGAACTGGCCGCTATCGGTGCCGCTGCTTGCCGCGCCGGGCTCGGGCGGGAGTTCCTTGGGCGGCTTGCTCTTGCATCCGGAGATGGCGAGCGCGCCCGCCAGCAGGATCAGGGTGCCGGCCTTGGCGACTTGGGGCTTTACGAGGGTGGACATTGGCGATCTCCTGTTCAGCGCCACGAAAATGGCTCGCGCCGGGCGGTTGTTCCGTTCACGTGTAAGCAGAGCGACGTAGCGCTGTATCCTAGATGAACAGGAAAGCGAACCATCAGGGGCGCACCGGTCCCCACGCGGGGTCGGATGCGCCCACTGGCGTCGGCAGGCGACGCTCGTTGCGGCCGGTCAGGTCGACTTGCCACAGCGATGCCTCGCCCGAACCCTTGGCGGTGCGGAAGAATTGCACGATGCGGCCATTGGGCGACCACGTCGGCGCTTCGTCCTGCCAGGAATTGGTGAGGTGCCGCATGCCGCCGCCGCTCGGCGTCATGACCGCCACGCGCAAGTCGCCGGCGATGTGGGTGAAGGCGATCTGGTCGCCGCGCGGGCTCCACTCGGGCGTCGCCGCGCGTCCGCCGAAGAAGCTGATCCGTCGCTGGTTGGAGCCGTCCGCATTCATCACGTAGACCTGCTGGCTGCCTGAGCGATCGCTCTCGAACACGATCTGCGTGCCATCAGGCGAGTAGCTGCCGCCGATGTTGATGCCCGGCCCGTTGGTCAGCCGCTGCGGGGTGCCGCCACCGGCCGACGAGATGCGGTAGATGTCGGTCGTGCCGCCCTTCGCCATTGAATAGAGCACCCACTTGCCATCGGGCGACCAGCGCGGCGCCAAGGTCGGCGCACCGGTCCGCGCGACCAGGGTCTGGCGGTCGGTCGCCAGGTCGTAGGCATAGATGCTCGGCTGGCCATTGAGGTAGGACAAGTAGAGGATCTTGGAGTAGTCGGGCGAGTAGCGCGGCGTCAGCGCCATCGCCTGCCCGCTGGTGAGATAGCGGTGATTGGCGCCGTCCGAGTCCATGATCGCCAGCCGCTTCATCCGGCGGCCCTTGGGTCCGGTTTCGGCAATGTAGGCAATCTTGGAATCGAAGAACGGGCTCTCACCCGATAGCCTCGAGTAGACGAGGTCGGAACACTTGTGCGCCGCGCGGCGCCAGTCGGTGGCGGCGAACTGCCAGCCGCCCTTCATCAGCTGGCGCGTCAGGCTGATGTCGTAGAGGTAGCAGCCGACCGTCAACTGCCCATCCGCTCCGGCCTTCACGTAGCCCTGCACCAGCATGTCCGCGCCGCGCCCGGACCACGTCGGGTAGTCGGGCGACTGCACTTGCAACAGCGAGGGCTGCGGCAAGCCGCCGGGACCGCTCGGCTTGAACAGGCCGTTGTTCTTGAGGTCGGAGGCGATGACCTGGCTGATCGCCTGACCCAGCTGCGCCGTAGAGCCGGCGTTGGTCTGCGTCGGCACATCGCGGTCCGTGGCGAAGGTGGTGATGGCAATGCCGAGGTCCTGCCACTCGTTCTCGTCCGAGACGCTGCCGGTCAGGCCGCCGTCGTCGGCCGGGGCCTCAGTCGTCGCGGGCTGTGGTGGCGGCGTGCCGACCACCGCGCCGTCCTGGGCGGTGACGGGCGCGGCGACGAGCGCCAGCAGAAAGGCGAGCGTGGGGTAGCGAAGCGTCATTGCGAAAGCCTCTTGTCGAAACGGAATGCCGACACGCGCTTCCACGCATCGTAGTATTCTGCGGGAAGATCGAACGGCGCGGCCAGCCGGACGGCGCGGATCGCCTGTTCGGCATGGCGCGCGGCCTGGGTGCGGTTGATCTCGTTGATGCCGGTCTGGCGAACCACGGTCGGATTACCCGCCAAGGTGCCGTCGCGGTTGAGGTTGAACGACAGGATCGTCACCAGCTCCTCAGCGTCCGGGCCCTGCGGCGCCTGCCACTTGGGCTTGAGCGCGCGCGAGATGGCGCTGGCGAGCGACGCCTTCACCGCCGGGCCGATCGCCGCCGCCGGGGCTGCCGCAGGCGCGCGGGCGGGCGACTTGGCGCCGGACACGCCTTCGAGGAAGTCGGCGCCGATCTTGCTGCCACCAGCGGGCGCGTTGCTGCGCGCCGGGGCCTTGGACGGCGGCGACTTGGCCGCGCCCTGCGTCGATTTCTGAGGTGACCTCGTCGCCGAGCTCGATCCCGGACGCGCCGTGGGCGCCTTCTGCGGCGTCGGCTTGGCTGGTGCCTTTTGCGGAGTGGGTCGCGCTACCGGCTTGGCCGGGGTCGGACGGGTAACTTCGCGCGGGCGCTCCGGCGCTCGGGGCACCGGCTTGGGCGCCGGCCGCTCGACTTTACGGGGCACAGGACGCGGCGTCGGCTTGGGCGGCGCGGGCTTTGGCGGAGCGGGCTCGGGCGGCTTGGGCTTAGCCGGGGTTGGTTTTGGCGGCGTCGGCTTCGGGGGCGTGGGCTTCGGCGGCGCAGGTTTCGGCGGCGTCGGAGGAGCCAATTCAGGTGGCGCGGGCTCGGGCTCGCTTTCGGCCGCTTCTTGCTCCTGCTGCTGCTCCTGCGGCTTGGGCTCGCCCAAAGTGGGCGCCACGTCCGGAGCCGCCTGGCTGTTGGGCTGCGGCGACGTCGAGGTCGGCGAGACCTCCTGGCTGATCGTCACCTCGATCCGCTCGGGCGGCTGCACCACGGGCGCGGAATGCGGACGCAGCAGCAGCACCGCGACCAGCGCCGCATGCGCGGCGATCGCGATCCCCAGGCCGAGGCCTTCCTCCTTGCGCAACGCCAGAGCCATGGTCCGTCCGGCTACCCTTACTGCCCTGAACCGGAACTGACGCCGGTCACCAGCGAGATCGAGTTGAACCCGGCGCGATTGAGTTCACCCATGACCTCCATCACTCGGCCGTAATCGAGCGCCTTGTCGGCCCGCAGCGTCACCAGCGGCTTCTTGCCTTCGGGCGTATCCGGGATGCCGGCGAGCCGATCGGCCAGTTCGCCGGGCGCAAGCGCGTCCTTTTCCAGGTAGACGGTGCCGTCGGTCTGGATGGTGATCGTGACCTGCTCGGCCTCCTCGCTCATCGCCTTGGCGCGGCTGTCGGGAAGCTCCACCGGCACGGCGGCCTTCAGCAGCGGCGCGGTGACCATGAAGATGATCAGCAGCACCAGCATGACGTCGACCAGCGGCGTGACGTTGATCTCCGCCATCGGCGCACCGGCCCGGCCGCGTCCACGACGCCGGCCGCCGCCACTCAGACCCATGGCCATCTCAGCGCTGCTCCAGCTGCAGCGTCAGCGCGGCGTGGAGCTTGTCGGCAAAGCGCTGCAGCCGCGCTTCGAAGCCGTTCACCCGGTGCGAGAAGCGGTTGTAGGCGATAACGGCGGGAATGGCCGCGAACAGGCCGATCGCGGTCGCGAACAGCGCTTCGGAAATACCCGGCGCGACCACCGCCAGTGACGAGTTCTGCTGCTGGCCGATCTGGAAGAAGCTGTTCATGATGCCCCACACCGTGCCGAACAGACCGACGAACGGCGCGACGGAGCCCACCGTTGCCAGGAAGTTCAGGCGGTTGGACAGCTTGTCCGCCTCCTCGCCTACCGCCGAGTTCATGGCGAGGCCAACGCGCTGGCGGGCGCCTTCGGGATCGGCGCCCTGGCCGGCGTTGCGCTTGTACTCGGCCAGACCCGCGCCCGCGACCTTGCCGATCGGCACTTCGCCGCGCCGCCGCTCGCGCTGGTAGGCGTCGAAGTTCTCGGCATCCCAGAAGTCGCGCTCGTACGCGTTGCAGGTGCGGTTCACGCGGCCCATGCGCAGCAAGAACGAGACGATGATCGTCCAGGTCCACACGCTGGCCAGGATGAGCCCGACCATGACTAACTGCACGACGATGTCGGCGTCGAGGAACAGCTTGACCGGGTTGAGCCGGGTCGGCGCTCCGCTTGCGGCACCAGCGGCGTCGGTCGCGGCCATGAGCAGATCGAACGTCATTCTTGTCCTTCCAGGGATGATGTCATCGCGGAAAATGCCTCTTGCCAAGCTGCCGGCTGGCGGCGCGGGCGACCATCGGGGCCGATGAAGCCGACCCGCACGCTGGCCTCGGTCAGCCGGGTTTCGGCACGCCAGGCGCTCTGGCGCAAGGTGCAGCTGGCACGGCCCACCGTCTCGGCGCGGGTCTCGATCACCACCGCATCGCCCAGGCGCGCCGGCGCCAGATAGCGCAGCGAGGCCTCGGCGACGGTGTAGGCGCCAGCGCCGGTAGCGAGCGCAGCGGCCTGGTCGATGCCCAGACGTTCCAGCAGATCGGAGCGGGCCCGCTCGAACCAGCGCAAGTAGTTGGCGTGATAGACCACTCCGCCCGCGTCGGTGTCTTCGTAGTAGACACGCAAGGCATAGCGATGGACCGAACCATCGATGACGCCACAGGCAGGTTGAGGAAAAACGATCATTCGCGCGATGTCCTTAACGCCGCCTCTCCGCGCTGCAAAGGCGTCGCACTCATTTCGGGGCGCACAAGCGCTAAAGCGGCGCGCCTGAACGGCGGTTAAACGCGCTCAGTCGCAGATCATGTGGAAGAACTGGCGGCCGCCGAAGATGTGGAAATGCAGGTGGGGTACTTCCTGGTGGCCGTGGCCGCCCATGTTGACCATCAGGCGATAGCCCGGCGTGTCCAACTCCAGCTGGCGCGTGACGTTGCCCACCGCACGCATGAAGCCGGCAATCTCCGCGTCGCTGGCCTGCGCCGTGAAGTCGTCCCACGAGACGTAGGGCTGCTTGGGAATGACCAGCACATGGACCGGCGCTTGCGGGCGGATGTCGTGGAAGGCCAAGGCATGGTCGTCCTCGTAGACCTTGTTGCACGGCAGCTCACCACGCAGGATCTTCGCGAACACGTTGGCGTCGTCGTACGGCAGCTTGGGATCGATCGGCATGGTGGCTCCTTCTCAGGACGAGCGTGAGGCCTTTTCGGCGATGCCGGACATGCCCTCGCGACGATCCAGCTCGGCCATGACCTCGGCGAGCGGCACGTCGCGCGCGGCGAGCAGCACGACGAGGTGGAACAGCAGGTCGGCGGCCTCGCCCACCAGCGCGCCGCGATCTTCGGTAAGCGCAGCGATGACCGTCTCGGTGGCCTCCTCGCCCAGCTTCTGCGCGATCTTGTTTAGGCCACGCGCGTTGAGCTTTGCGACGTAGCTGGTGTCCGGCGCGGCATCGCGGCGCGAGAGGATCGTCGCTTCGAGACGCGCGAGGGTGTTCAGGTCAGCCATTTGCGCCACTCCATGCGGCGCAAGGCCGGATGGGTCAAGCGCGGGCGAGACGCGGCGTCAGTCGCGCGGGCGCTTGGACGAAAAGCGGCGGCCGATGGCGACGCCGGCGACACCCAGAGAGAGGAGAAGCAAAGCGCTCGGTTCCGGCAGCGCAACGCTGCCCTCGGCGGCGAACGCGGGCGTGGCTAGGAGCGCGCTCAGACCAGCGGCGGAGAGGATCGTCGGCAAGGGGCGATGACGCGGCACGACAACAGGACCTTTAGATGCTTCGTGCCTTCGTAAACGCAACGGTCGTGCCACTTACGGCAAAGCACGCCGGACGGTCGTTTGCAGTGGTTAACGGACGCAGCTGACATTTGTCAGGTGTAAGCCAATCCGACAGTCATCCCCGCGACGGCAGGCCTGCGGCGCGCAAGGCGGCATGAGCCTCGGCGACCGAATGCTTGCCGAAGTGGAAGATCGACGCCGCCAGCACGGCGCTGGCATGACCCTCGACCACGCCGGCGACGAGGTGATCGAGCGTGCCGACGCCGCCGCTGGCGATCACCGGGATCGCCGCCGCATCGGCGATCGCGCGTGTTAGCGCCAGGTCGTAGCCCGCTTGTGTGCCGTCGCCGTCCATCGACGTGACCAGCAGTTCGCCGGCGCCGAGCGCCGCCAACCTGGCCGCATGTTCCAGCGCATCGATGCCGGTCGCGCGGCGGCCACCATGGGTGAAGATCTCCCATCGGCCGGGCTCGACCTGGCGCGCGTCGACCGAGGCGACCACGCACTGGCTGCCAAACCGGGCCGCGATGTCGGACACCACCTCGGGCCGCACTACCGCCGCCGAGTTCACCGCAACCTTGTCCGCGCCGGCCAGCAGCAAGGCCCGCGCATCGTCGGCCGTGCGCACGCCGCCGCCGACCGTCAGCGGCATGAAGCAGACTTCCGCCGTGCGCCGGACCATGTCGAGCAGCGTGCCTCGCCCTTCGTGACTGGCCGAGATGTCGAGGAAGCACAGCTCGTCCGCGCCCGCCGCGTCATAAGCCCGCGCCTGCTCGACCGGATCGCCGGCGTCCTTGAGGTCCACGAAGTTGACGCCCTTGACCACGCGGCCTTCCGCCACGTCGAGGCAAGGGATCACGCGGACGCGGACGGTCATGTCAGTCGCGCTCCGCCATCGCGATCGCGGCGGCGAGATCGAGCCGCCCGTCGTAGAGCGCGCGGCCGGTGATGACGCCTTCGATGCCGTCGGCGGCATGAACCGTCAGCATGCGGATATCGTCGAGCCCCTTAACGCCGCCGCTGGCGATCACCGGCAGGTCGGCGCGGCGCGCGAGATCGACCGTCGCCTCGATGTTGCAGCCCTTGAGCATGCCGTCGCGGCCGATGTCGGTGAACAGCAGGCTGGCGACGCCGGCATCCTCGAAGCGGCGGGCCATGTCGACGATCGACACGTCGGAGACTTCCGCCCAGCCCTCGGTCGCGACCATGCCGTCGCGCGCGTCCACCGCGACGACGATGCCGCCGGGGTACTCGCGCGCCATGTCCTTGACGAACTGCGGATCCTTGAGCGCGGCGGTCCCCATGACCACGCGGCTGACACCCAGGTCGAACCAGCCGGCGACCGCTTCGGGCGTACGGATGCCGCCGCCTAGCTGGACATGACCGGGGAACACCTCAAGGATGCCCTCGACCGCCTCGCGGTTCTGCGCCGACCCGGCGAACGAACCGTCGAGATCGACGACATGGAGATATTGCGAGCCAGCTTGCGCGAACAGCATCGCCTGCGCGGCCGGGTCGTCACCATAGACGGTGGCGCGGGCCATGTCGCCTTCGGCCAGGCGAACGACCTGACCCTGCTTGAGGTCGATGGCGGGAAATACGATCAAGGCTTCCACTCCAGAAAGCGGGACAGCAGCGCCAGTCCGTAAGCCTGGCTCTTCTCGGGATGGAACTGCACGCCCACCACGTTATCGCGCGCCACGGCGGCGACGAGCCCGCCGCCATGGTCCGTCATCGCCGCGATGGTGCGGCCATCCTCGGGTGCGAAGTGGTAGGAGTGCAGGAAGTAGGCCTCACCCGGCGCAATCAGTCCGGTCGCGGGATCGTGCAGGCCGAGCGACACGTCGTTCCAGCCCATGTGCGGCACCTTTATCGCGGGATCGGTGCGCTCGATCAGCCTGACCTCGCCCTCGATCCAGCCGAGCCCGGGCGTCACGCCATGCTCGAGCCCACGCGTCGCGAGGAGTTGCATGCCGACGCATATGCCCAGGAACGGCGCAGCCCCGACATGCACGCGCTCGGTCATCGCCTCGACCAGATGCGGGATCGCGCGAAGCCCCTCGGCACACGCCTTGAACGAGCCGACGCCAGGCAGGACGATGCGATCGGCCGCGCGCACGACATCGGGGTTGGCCGTCACCTGCACGTCGCCGGCGCCAGCCGCCTTCAGCGCGTTGGCCACCGAGTGAAGATTGCCGGCGCCATAGTCGATGAGAGCCAGGACCTCAGACATGGCGCGGATCATCCACCAAGCTGGCCCTTCGTCGAAGGCACCGCGTCGCCCTTGCGCGGGTCCAGCTCGACAGCAGTGCGCATGGCACGCGCGAAGCCCTTGAAGATCGCTTCGCAGATGTGGTGGTTGTTGGTGCCGTAAAGCAGTTCGATGTGCAGGGTGATGCCCACCGCCTGGCCGATCGAGTGGAACCAGTGTTCGATCAGTTCGGTGTCGAGTTCGCCCAGCTTGGCCTGGGTGAACGCCGCCTTCCACACGAAGTAGGGCCGGCCCGAGATGTCCAGCGCCACACGCGCCAGGGTCTCGTCCATCGGCGAATAGGCCGAGCCGTAGCGGCCGATGCCGCGCTTGTCGCCGAGCGCCTGGGCGATCGCCTGGCCGATGGCGATGGCGCTGTCCTCGGCCGTGTGATGCTGGTCGACATGCAGATCACCAACCACCCGGCAGCTGATGTCGATCAGCGAGTGGCGCGAGAACTGCTCGATCATATGATCGAGAAAGCCGATCCCGGTCGAGACCTCATAAGCGCCGGTGCCATCGAGGTTCACCTCGACGGCGATGTCGGTTTCGTGGGTCTTGCGGGCGATCCGGGCGGTGCGCATGCGCGGCCTATACGCGCTGGCCGAGCAGAATCAATCGGCGACAGGCGGCGGGTTCATCCGCCCCAAATTCGTCAGGTCTGTTGAAAATGCGCGCGAAGGCGGCTTGACCGGCTTCGACTCGATGCGCAGTTAGGCCACATGACAGACACGCCGGCCGACAGCCTCATCCCCTATGACGAAATCGTGCAGGAGGCGCTGCGCGCGGTGGTCGGGCGCGTCCTGGGGCAAGTGATCGCCGGCGGCGGCAGCTTGCCTGGCAACCACCACTTCTACATCACGTTCAAGACCGCGGCGCCCGGAGTGTCCATTCCGCCGGAACTGAAGGCTCGCTTCCCGGACGAGATGACGATCGTCCTGCAGAACAAGTATTGGGACCTGGTCGTCAGTGAGGACGCGTTCAGCGTCGGTCTCAGCTTCAACCAGATCCCGGCCAAGCTGCACATCCCGTTCTCGGCGATCACCGCCTTCGTCGACCCCGCTGTCGACTTCGGGCTGCAGTTCCAGGCGATGGTCGCGGATGACGACGGCAACGATCACGATCCCGACAATGATGGTGCGGAACGGGAGGCCAGCCCGCGCATTACTCCGGTCGAAGACGGCTCCAACGTCGTCTCGGTGGATTTCGGCAAGAAGAAGTAGGCGGGCCCCGGCCCGGGATCGGACGAGCGATGGGCAGGATCAGATCGGGCAAGTCCACCAAGGCGGACAAGACCAATCCCGTAGCAGACAAGGCACGCGATCTGTTGCCTGGCGATCCCGGCGAGCTTCACGGCCCCAGCCCGAACCCGCACACCAATCTGCTGATCGCCGACCTGGCGCTGCGCGGCGGCACGCTACTGGCACGGCGTGCCGTAGAGCGTGGTCTGCTCGGGTCCAAATATGCCCCGCGCAAGGCCAAGGCGATCATGCGGGGCCGGACCTTCGGCGAGACGAGGTCGCGACGCAGCGATGATGCACGGCGAGGACCGGCGCCGGAAAGCGGGCGAACCCGGCCAAAGCGGGGGTGTTGAGATGGACGAGATCGGCGCCAAGGTCGCGGGCGAGATTCGACACCGCACGCGCCGCTTCCGACAGCAAGCGGCCATCCTCGGCC